>Ga0307518_10000417_pt1 | contig 32664 bp, 32 predicted proteins | sample 25_EM_MG_FD_203889 | JGI IMG/M metagenome (GOLD analysis project Ga0307518, IMG submission 203889) | Populus trichocarpa ectomycorrhiza microbial communities from riparian zone in the Pacific Northwest, United States - 25_EM | ecosystem: Host-associated > Plants > Roots > Unclassified | place... | reverse complement strand
CTGGGCCCACCCATATAACAGGATGACCCTCTAGAGGTCAGCCCATGTTCCACTGGTCATGTAACACGGCCAATTGTCAACCTCCGCTGTCCATATTGTATGGTACAATCTAGGTACATTATGTGCACGGAAAGCATTGGTCAAGGCTGGGGGGAGGAATCCATGTCTGGAACTCTGACGCCTCGGCCAAAGTGCACAGTTTTGATGTTCCATTGCTCGCTTCGATTATCGGGTAACGACGTGTCGGTGGAAGAGGGCCTCAGAGTGTTTTGTGGCAAATATGATTTACATATAGTTTTGGCTAGCACAAACACCTTCCCAAGGCTTGGGGAAAGACAGACCCCTTATGCATTGTAGTATTATTCAAAGCCAGGGTTTGGACATGAAGATTGGGAATGTGCCCGTAGGCCCCGGCTGACGTTGTTTGATCTTATCATATGCACGCTAAGTTTGCATGCCTGGTCGACTAGATCTTCGCGCAATATTTTCATCATTCTATGTATCCCTGCGGCGCTGTTGATAACACTAATACACCGGCCGCATATCAAAAGATCAGTATAGTACAACAATGCCAGATGGGACGGGGACAAGATGTTCCACCGCCGTGCTACTTGATTGCACCCTTATTCACAAGCCAAGGTTGACAGGAGTGCAACCAACGTTGATGAGACCGCTCTGTGCAATACATCAGTTGATTGTCCTCAAGCTCTGTTGTATATGGGCCACCTACGAATTGATCGTTCTGGCAGCAGACGGTCTGCTGGGCGCAATTAGCACCGGTTCCTGCACCTATGACGGTGATAGGAGTGCAGTTGGTGGCCAAGAGAGGGCCAATAAGGGGAATATTGCCGGCAATACTCAGGAGGCCGGTGAGGAGATCGAGGTTAGTTTGGGTGGCCTACCAATGGAACATGCGCTGGTCAAAGATTATTATTATTTCATGCAGGAGCGATGTGAGATAAACTTACATCGTAGGTTGATGTGCAGCATTGCAGAGTGCCATTACTGCAGGTGTCCTGGGCAGCGATAGACTCTGGCGCAGCGGCGACGATGGAGGAGAGGGTAAGAACTGGTAAGAGGAGGGCAGATACACGGATGAACATTTTCACTGAATTTGAGGACTGATGAAAGCATTGGCCTGGTCAGCAGGGACTCTTTATACCTCTCCGACCCATGTGAGCGCCCTCATTTGTTCTAGGAACTTGGGTATCGAATGTGACCAAACGGACCAAGGAATAATTTTAGATTGTAAGCAAGAACATTGTGACGCCTGTACATCGAACTTAGTAACATATGCGACAATGATCAGATACGTTGCTCCAATTCTTACTTTCTTCGTGGCTATTCCTGTTCCCTCGAGTATTCGCATGGAACACCGATCGCGTGCCGTGAAGTTCAACACCCAGTAGGCACACAGTCGAGGCATGTTCGCGCTCACCGGAAAATGAGCAAGTGACTTACATGCAGCAATCTCGCACCTCAAATTCCACGCGCTTCCGCCTCGAAACCTGAATTACATGTTGAATGGCAAACAAGGAACCTATTCGATGATCACAAGTAGCCGAGCTGTTAATGCACATGGTCGGACCTGGCCTGTGGCAGCTTCAAGAGATGAAAGGTCATAACTCTCACACGTGCATTCCAGATATCCATCAGCGTGAAGTACTCAAGTTAGTAACACAGGATCAAATGCCGTGCCCGTTGACGCAAGTGCAACAAAGGGGGGAGTTAGCCCGGCAGCTATCTCTCGGAATGGGAATCGACTTGACTCTGGACAACTGTGCTCATCGGATATATAAGTCATTCGATACGCATACCTTTACAGCAGTCAGTTGACCTGGTTGGAAAATGGTAAGGGTGCGAGCAAGTTGCAACCAATGCTCACATGAATGTTTTTGTTTAGTTTTAGAATGTCGCCACACAACGTTGCTTGATCTGATAGGTTTTCTGAGTTGCTCAAATAAACATAGGCTCAGTCTGATTGGAGGCCGTCCCTTTCCCAGCATGGACTGCGTGGGCACATTGCATTCAGCCCGCAAAGAATTGGGAACATAACTGCATGCTCTTCTAGGGGACTGATGACAGTGAGGCCAAGACCATCAAAACGCTAGTGTCACCTACGACACCCGACTGACTGATAAACTCGTCCCAAACCTATCTGTAGCCTTCAGCTGAGATGAATATCACATATCATCAGGGCCCATATTCTCCTGTATACAAAAATCAACCCCCCTACAATATTTACCAACTTCGTCCAAGGCACCCCGCTCTAACATCACTTGACCAAGGTCGGTAAAGGAAAAGAAAACATTTAGCGCCGGTCTTCCAAACTCCATTCGCTCCTTGAGCCATGGCACTAAGCGTATCCGCATGGATCCGAGCTTCTGAACATCCCCGATGATAACGAACCTTTCGAGGTGTTCCCACCGGTCTATAGGACGTAAGCCATCCTTGGGTTCAAGGAAGGACCCCAGGTCTTGTTCCGTTACTTCCAGGCCCCGCACATTGGGAGCTGCGAGGCAAAGGTCCCTGGGCGTATAAGAAGGGCGTTCTCTCTGTGCAAACCGAAAGCTAAGTTCACGGACACTTGCCCATTTCGATTGGATCCTTCCGAATGCCACGCATAAAACTTCATGCTGGGATTGGACATAGTTGACATGAGTAAGGTTTGGGACTGCAAGGCCTTGCAAGAGTGCACTGGCGCGGATGACCTCACATGAGAAGTATGCGAGGCGAGGTAAATGAATACTATTGGGTTGCATTTGCCAATATGTAGTGTATCCTCGAAGTGAGAGGGTTTTCAGTCCTTGCAGTGAGGAAGACCGCAGCCACCTAGTGGCCTCGTCGGTGTAAATTCGGTAGAATGCAATGTCAACGGAGAGTTTCTCAAGAGTGGGAGGTAATCGGAAGTCGTCAGGGGGGAAAAAGTCATGCCGGATTTCCAAGCTTCTAAGTCCAGGTATATTTTCTAGATAAAGGAATTTGGGATAGTAAGGAATCGGATGCCGATCCCGCCAGACGGTCAGCGGGAGAGTTGGAATGGAAAGAAGTGTGAGTAAAGGAAACATGGTGCAGTCAAATAATTTTTGCAGGATGAACATGGTGTCGAGATCGCTCTCGGATGAGATGACGAGGCTATGCCAGCGATGCGTGGTGGGCATCACTATGTTCAGCAACGCGTTGAATTTGATTTTTGAACGAAAACCAGCAAATACGAGATCAAGGGGACATTGACGGCTTCTCTCTAAATGTACCTTCACCAAGGCTTTTCGCCATGTGGGCGCTACCCGGATGAGCGTCCAAAACGAAGGGGTGTTGATAATAATGTCCCTCCAACGACGACATACAGTTGCCAGCTCGTATTTTCGAACGCGGTGCGGGTCAGATTGGGCCGGCATTGTTTCGATAGTGCCTTTCAGTATCTGGCACAAAAGCTCGTTGGGCAAGGATTTGATGGGGGACGGCTGGGTTCGTATGAATTTATCCTTCTTCACCCGCTGTAGTCGGGTTTCATAGCGAATGACACGCTGACGAGGCTGTTGTGCTGCATCCGAAACGATGGTGCTCAAACTACCTTCCAGAGGCAGCTCAGAGCAGCTTCCTGCAAAGCCATGGCACCTTAGTAGGCGTGTACCAAGACAACTCAGGGTTTACTCACTCTTCTTGGGCTGATATCGTGGCATTGGGGAACAAGGCCTGAATCGAACCGCGGGAACGGAGTCCAAATTGGGGGGTCAATTAGTTCCTGGAGTTCTGTGGCTAATAAAATGCCATCATGGGTCGTGTTTGGGCCGATTTCATGCAAGATGTACTACATACGTAGCAGCCTTGGCGAGTACTTGACGGATAGGTATTTATTATGCCCGTCCTTGGTACGCCACTTTTCACTGACTGAGGCATCTATCAAGATCATCACCTCCGACCAGTGTCGCAGTAGGGACATATTTGATGTAGTCGGCCTTCCGTGTGAGTTCTATGTAGTGTTATGTCCAACCAATAGCTAACAGAAATAAAGTAAAGGGGATAGGCCTGTCGAAAAATATGTTTCAAGCCATTGGACACGAACACTAACATAGTACCCGCTCTACCATCCTAATTATCAGGTCTGTTCAGTTTGGATAGTCCATACTAGAGAGCTGTGTGGTGATTTTTGATTTTTGATTAGATTACTTATCGATACTGCCAGGGCATGTTTACTTACTGTAATTCTCTGAACGAAGATCAAGCAAGAGTGATGTCCGCGTTAATACTCTGCGCTCGCCTGTGCTTTCTTACGCGTTTTCAGGAAAGACTTACACTCGCGTTTTACCACTGCCACATTGAGACGCACCATAAATTATTTAAATTTGATCATATCCGATTCACCGCTCTTACCTTCATTTATGTCCCGAGACGAATACCTGTTGGTCCTCTGATCCTGCGTGGCCATTTACCATCACGAACTTAAGCAGCGCTTCCCAGTACTGGATGAATTGTTTCCGCCATTCGCAACAGCAGTCTACAGGTGGCATATCAGGGTACGACATCACACTGGAAGGATGGGAGCACCGTCTTGTTGAACTCAACCTCTGGATTCCGATCGAGAAGGCTCATGAGCTCTGCATCAGAGACCTCTTTAGGCGTGTGTATGCATTAAGCTTAAACTCAAACCTTACATGCACACCGCTGTGATGGCGTAGGTGAGTCTTACTGAGAAGGGCATATGCGGTGTCGATGAAGTTCCACGGCCCGCTTCGACTATCGGGCGACGGGCTGCGACCGAGCGTCGGTGGAGGCGGGGTCTTTGAGGGAGATATGATTTACAAGTGTACATGGTAACCTCTCACGAAAAGCATATGGTAGGTTTTCCGGGCTGGCACAATGGCACAAACGCCCTCCGAAGGATTGGGGAAAGACCGACCATTTAAGTAGCATTGCTGTAGCCCTCCAGATCAAAGCCAAGATCTAATAACATGGAGATCTGGAATTGCCGATATATAGGCGGGTTGACATGGTTTATTGTCATAGAGCAGTGGGGGAGGCGGTTTCACATTACACATATTAGCAGTGTCAGTTGTCATGCGGCTTGCAAGCCAACGCGTACGGCTGGACTCCCGCTGCTTTGTCAATACCGTCGTGGGCAGTGCGTCTTGCGTGCGTCACGCTCGAAATATGGAATTGATATGGAGACCCCTGGCAGCCGCAATGCATTTAAGGCGTGTCCAAGGACACATTATGGAGACGCTTAGTTACCCTACTATCTCCCAGCGCTGATTTCATCGACTGCGAAGCGAAGACCACCGATATATCGACACCCCTGCGGCGTCTTCCCCTGTAGCTCAGACTGATACTTTGACAAGATACTGTGATACATTCCACTGGTCGTATGGGAAGCTCTTCCTCAAAGTCGGACAGACCGCGGAGGGCGCCAAGAAGATGTTCCAATGGCATCGACTTCGCCCCGAAATACAAAGAAACTCGCAGGGTGTCTCCCGAGAGGGATGAGCCACCGCCTTATTCCACACAGAGCGTGAATGGGCCGCATCACACAGTGTCTGAACTCTCTCCCGGGTCTCGTCATACCCATGTGTCCATGCCTCCCGAAAGGACCTCGACTTCTCCTCTTAATCACTACAAAGATCCAAATTACCTGAGGCAGTCCTTGCGCAAACAGTCAAAGGAGGATGCTTTGGAGATGTTGAAGAAATTCGACACTGTTCTTGTTGTAGACGATTCCGGATCTATGCAGGGCCTTCGATGGGAAGAGGTTGGTGCTCTCATTTGTCCGAATCCACTACATACAAGGAAGTTGACATTGTATTTTGCGTGTGCCATTTCAGGCCAGGAGAGCCCTTTCTGACTTGGCCTCCGTTGCCGCGGAATACGACTCGAATGGTCTGGATATTCATTTCTTGAACCATCCTAGTCCCATGTTGGGCGTCAAGGAAAGTTATTGTGTCCTCTCTGCAAGTTCAAAGTATTTGACGAGATTTGTAGAATTCTACCGTGGTGAACGCGTTGTTTGACACCGTGCAGCCAACGGGGTACACCCCTATCGGTGATAAATTGGAGACCTTGTTATCCGATTATATTCGGAACCTAGAGTCAGCGCAACGCCAACTTGATTCTGGTAACAAATCTGCCCTCAAACAAATCAAACCAGTCAATTTTATCGTAATCACTGACGGTGCGCCCAGTATGTGTTTTGCACTCCCACAACTCCCACGATAAGCTAATATTCTCCTGATAACAGCGGATGATCCAGAGAGTGTCATTGTTGCCGCAGCCAAGAGGTTGGATGTGGGACAGTTTCCACTCTCTCAGGTGAGGTGTTGATAAAATGGTTTGGTGATATCCTCTCACACTGGTGCAACAGGTTGGAATACAGTTCGTGCAAATCGGCAATTCAAGGAGTGCAACTGCATTCCTAAGGGAGTTGGATGATGCTCTGAGTAGCCGGCATAGCATAAGAGTGAGACCTGTTCTAAAGCATTTATGACCAATACTACACTAACAAATTTCGTAGGACATCGTTGACACCACTCCCTATTTAGATACGAAATTGACATCAGATATGTTGATCAAAATACTGATTGGCGGTATCAATCGTCGCGTTGACCGTCGGGGCGCAGAGGCAGTGATGTATCTCTGATCGTAAGTTATGAGAAGCTGTAAGATACGACAGGTTCCAGTAGTGGGCTATGCGGTCCAACATTGACGTCCTACGTAGGTCGGTGTAATATGCCCTTGATACCAATATTCGTAGTTGACATACTGCTGTACGATGGTTCCCCACATGATATTTTATGCAGAGAACTCAGATGATATCATCCCAATTGCAGTAATACAAATTGCAGTAACCAGTAATACATAATTCCAGTTCCTTAGACGTTCTTTTTGGTACTAGCCCTCAATTGTCATGGCGCGTGCTGAGGGGAAAGTGGAGGCTGTAGGGAGAGACAGGACTAGTCTATGTATGCCGTGCACTCTGTGCTATCACAGCGAGTGTTCCCTCCACCGATCAAATTTAATCATGAATCCTCTTCGATCAACTTCTGTGAAGTCCTGGATGCGATAGCGCCATTGGTGGGCCTAGGGTCATTGCTGAATGGTGTGGAATATTGAATATTAAATTCTGTATATGATGATACGGATGTAGCACAAGGGCCCTTCTTTAGGCATCCCAATCATCCAGCGTGAATGCCAGTATTCCAAATGTACGTGCAGCATCGGACGGCCCACTGGCCAGGGTTTCTGCGCCTCTCCTGATATACCGTACAACACTATCCAACTCCGATGACAGCTTCTCCAGTTGCTCTGACAGATCTTCCTGTGCAATAGATGGTACTGCAACAGAAAACGAAGTCTCAGGTGCTTCCTTGAGTTCTTCTGCGTCAAGGTCCGTGTCGGAATCATTATCGTCATCAGAACTTGTTCTCGGTTGGGAAAAAGCGATGACATTCTGGCGAATGCGCCTCTGACGGCGACTCCTGTGGCGCCGCATACTGACCGAGAGTCGTAAAATGTCATGTGTCGTGTCGCCCACAAAGGTTGTGAAGATGCTTCGAAAGTGGAGGCACATGTCCAGTACTGATATGATGGCTTTTGATATCTCTAACGTCTGCGGCGGCCATTTGAAATCCGTTCGTTCTAAAATAGGTACAGGATAAACTTACGCTGGGGTGCAGGAAACATTTGCGTAGAAGGGTCTCAAGGCTAGAAAGTTTTAGTGCATTTATCACGACAAAAATATGATCTCACTGTTCATCGTGGGCCGTGATCATCTTGTCTAAAGATGTCACTCCATTGAGGGTTTTTTCGAACGCGAGTAGTTGTGAGCGTATGACCTGTGTCCTATTGAGCAACCAATCGTAGCGAGATCCAGACACATACAAAGGTTGTCAGGAAGTCGAATATCGTACTGGAAAGAAATATCAAGACGGGATAAAACTATAAACGTGAGGACATACTTAACAAACCACGATAACTTTCCGCGCACGGCATAGAAAACCTTGAGTTCGTTCCTGAGCCCGACATTGGAGACAGTGTCTCTCAACAGTATCCGGTCCAATACGCTCTTCGCTCTCCGAACTTGGAGAAGGAAGATAAAGATGGAGCAGTAGCTCTGCAGTACACTCGGAGTGAAAATGTAAGCCAACGGGTACGAGACGGCGTATTCGACAAGCAGATCATCAATTGCCCTCATAGTCTTGGTGACGGAGGCTGCTTTGTTGCCTCTGTAGGACAATCGCACAAGAGATGGTTCGATCCAGATGGATCTACTTGATTCCATGACATCACTGAAAGCACTGTTGAGTGAGTGAAAGTCATTCCAATATTGCTGACTGTCCATCTGCGTGTTCAGTATTCAGATTCACAACCCGCCCGATATGGTTGGATGGGCTGACCTTCGCAAACAGAATGTCAGTAAAATTAGTGATATCATCACCTCGAGTCATCAGGAATAGCCCGTGTATAGCCGCAACATGCCAGGGAAGATCACAGTTTTCTATCAGCACACGAGACAGCCTCATTCCAACAGCGGAACAATAAGCGGAGATTTCGTCTGAAATGAGACGGGACAGCGATTGACAGTCCCTAGAAATCATGGAGTTGGCCTCCACAAGAGCCGCGAACGAGCTCCACCTCAACAACGTGCTGAGTTCGCTAGCATGTTCCGCAGATAAATGAGTCCCCATCGTGCGAAGAAGGCCCACGGCCTTCCCGCCGCTGAGGATTTGATCAACCGCCCGCTCTAAGAATATCGGGATAGCTGACTGAGATTTCTGATGACCTTCTAGGGTGGCAGGTTTCCGCAGGACATAGCCATCGGACCAAAAGTCGGGGTCCATAATCTGGAGCTCGTTATCCTCGATAAAGAACTCCTCATCAAGGGTCTGTGCGTCAGCAAAATCCCAGGGTGTTCGAATGGGCATTCCGTCTATCAGCCATTTACCCACCATCTCCCACATGGGTTCAACCGTCCTAGCAAAAACAACTGAGAGGGAAAGTGATGTCTGAGCGTTGCCCATCGCTGCCTGCTCTTCAGTTGCTTGCAGGAGAAGGTCGAGAAGAAGGGACGAAACGACTGATGGTGGAATCCTCGTCGGCATGTTAACCATGTTCCACACGGCAAGATCGAGCCTATCATGAGACTGACAGATGTATGCAACTACATGGTGGAGCAAGTTGAGCAGGACGTCAAATGTCCCGGTGAACATGTCACGAACGTCCTTGTCCAGTCGAAGGAAGCTCACGACGAGAGGGTCACCCATTCCTGCAGACGCACGACATATGGCTTGTTCCTTCTCAGCACACCAGCTGTCGAAGGTTCGTATTTGTGTGTCCACAGCGTCGGCGAGTGCTTCGATAGTGCGCGACTTGATACTGTGAGAGAGGAGATGCGCCGAACTAGGCGAGGGGTTGCATGCCGATAACATATTGTGGCCAATTGCAGAGGCAAACTTGCGCAGGTGACACACAGTTGTCGAGACCTCAGCGAAAGAGGACAAGATCGAAGTCTGGGCGGTCAGGGTGAAGTGTAACAGACGGGGAGCCGTTGGGGAGGGCTATTGAGAACATCAAATACTTTTTTTGTGTACCATGAGAGTTGTTGTACATACCACAGAGCAGAAAGTATCCGTTGTAGTGTAGATCATGATGTTTTTCCGTCCTTGAAGACACATCAGTACTTCCCGTACTGCATCTCGCTCATGAATATATTTCTGCTCAGTAGATCAGTATTCCAGACACATGGCCGGGGAATAATGGTAACACACCTCTCGTTCTGGACCTACTAATGAAAGGGCTTCCTTCTCTCCAAGAGCTCGAAGCATGGCAGGGCCTGTGATATATTACATCAATCAATGTCTTTACAGGAAGAATCTCTCTGAATCTGGCTCACCGAGAGTGGATGGGTCTCCTATGTCAAACGGTCGGCTCACATCTACGTCAATACGCCAGTCATCCCTCCAGTACTGTTGTGCCTTGAGTTCCCCAAGGATGTCCAAGCCATTGTGAACGCTGTGAGGGACGATCCTCCGTGAGGTATCGGATGCTTCCCCAGGCTGTGTAAATTCTTCAGGAGACTGCTGCAACTCAACCTCAACCTCGTTCTCCAGCGAGTCTGATTCATCCCATGGAGACAAAGAGGAAGTGCTTCCGGTGCTCCTAGTCTCCCAGCCCTCGACTGTACTCCCAGAGGGTAGTCCACACACACCTTCCCAGTGCTGGCCCTCAAACGGCTCCTCTGCAAGAATGTCTTTCCACGTTATAGGAGGTTCTATTTTCGATGGGTCTATTTCATTATAAGTCTCTGCAAATGCCAGTGTCGATCGACTCGGGGGAACAGACATCAATAGCTGTGACGGACACAGATAAGACCAGGAACAAGTAACCAAAATTCACGTACGAGCAGTTGCAAGTGATCAGGGAGGTGGGAAAGCTAAGCCGTGGATCAGTTTGTAAGACGCAGATGCCAATGGAGATGACCTCATCACTTTAATCTCCCCGTCAAGATCCGTTAGCTCCTTTGCTTGTTCATTGACCTTTGCGTATGCTTTTTCAAGTGCGGCTGCCAAGGTATCTTGGTTATTGATTTGAGCTTTCTGTATATGTCTGCAGATTACACCGTAAATATGCAGGATGTAGACAAGACAAAAACATTGACACTACCCTCTGAAATGGCTGCTTATCAGGTTCATATCTGTGCTCGCCCCACCCTTGGTCGCATGCTCCAAATTCTTGAGGACAAAATCAACAGCAATACGAAAGTTCTCTGGGTCGTTTTCCGGAGACAGACCAGCGATGCGGGTAACAAGCACTTGGCACAGAGGAAGCAGACGATTGGCTTGCCGTATTGCTGGACGCGATACCCTTGAACTCGGACGCGACACTCGTGATTGGGGTCTCAGTGAAGTACTTGATGCCGGTCTTGCTGCAGATAAACTCGAGGGAGGTCTGTATGATAAGCTTGATGATGGACGCTGTGCCCGTGATTGAGGGCGCGGATGACCAGACAACGGAGTGTGCATTTCTGTTCGATCCAGTCTGGGCTACAAGATCTTCAAGGGGCGTAGTTGTAGCGGTAGTAAGGTTTTGTGTCACCAAGTCACGTGGATTGTGACGTTCAAACATGGTCAGGAGTCAAAGAGTTCGTTTCTTCCATTCAACTTGCCAGGTCACTTGCGAGATGTCTGTTTTCGTTCACAGCGCGTGCAGGGCGAGCTTAGCAGCGCGTCGTTCCTCAGTTATACAAGCAACGACAAGACTACGAACTTACGCTGCATCAACGCGAAGCTCCCCGAAAAAGTCACCTCTCACGACTAAGGCAGCAGCAAGTACGACGGCCAAGGACGTAGATAGCTCCAAGGGAACAGAGAATGTACCAAATACAGGTGATATATTTGAGCCGGACGCCGAAACACTGTCAGAGGCAGTGGCCTCAGCTTCTACCGCATCCTTCACGCCCCCACACTCCCCGTTCGTTGGCGAGTTGCCACCAGGGAACGATGCGCTTAGTACGGACTGGTCACGAAGTTATCATGGCTTGTCCACACAGTCATTTTCTCGAGAAATTGCAGACGTATTACTTACGCCAATCGACGAGATGGACATCGAAGTCAAGCCTGGTAAGCACGACACCAGCATCCTAATAGACCTTGAAGTCGAGTCTTTTATTATCTAGACGGGTTAATTTATCTACCAGAGATCAAGTACCGCCGTATACTTAACAAAGCATTTGGACCGGGTGGTTGGGGCCTCGCTCCAAGGACCGAAACTAATGTTGGTCCAAGGGTTGTCAGCAGAGAATATGCACTGGTATGTCTGGGAAGGTACGTCCTTTCTCTCTCTTTCTATTCCCGTTTCTTTGACGTTCCCGATGCATTTATAGGCTGGTAGCGATAGCCAGAGGCGAACAAGAGTATTTCGATCCCGCTGGCATTCCTACAGCTACAGAAGCTTGCAAAAGTAATGCTCTGATGCGTTGTTGCAAAGACCTCGGTATAGCCAGTGAACTGTGGTGCGTGTAATATGCTCTTTCATTTTACTCTCGATTCCATTTTTCCAAGGGATCCTCGTTTCATTCGCGAGTTCAAGGAGAAACATTGTGCTGAAGTGTGGGGGGAACATGTAACGACTAGGAAAAAGTAAGTATGGTTAGACTCTCGTTCATTTTACTTATTCTCGCAAATAGGAAGAAGCTCTGGAGGCGCAAAGATCAACCCAAATTAGACTATCCATACAAAGAGTAGACTGCATACATCCACACCTCATAGTTTATTTGATCCCCATTGCACTAACTAGCGCTGAATGCCCCGGAAGGATTCACTACAGTTGCTTCACCCGTCAACTTTCCATTAGTGACAGTTCTTTTGTTGTCTTGGGCATGAAACTTTGGCGCCTGCAGTCCTTGAGCCACCAAAAAGTTTGTCTCATGGTGGACCTAACGCGTGGCGCGAATGTACTTCCAGTCAGCCCCGACTTGCAGCTTTGATTTTCTCATGCAAAATCGTGGAGGTAGGATCTGCGTTAGACAAGGCAAAGCGTCCAGACCAGGGTAACGTTCGGTAAGCGATTCATCTAAATGCGAGGTAAGTCGATGCCCCTCCCTGCGTGATCTCTGGAGGGCATATCACCTTTTCAATAATGTCCCCGCCCCAAATTAACTCGAAGACTAAAAATCCTCTTGGTCGTTACACTTATCACAGGAAATTACAGCCAAATGCTGCTCGTTTTCCACCGGTCGAACACTTACTTTGCAATAACAATTTCAACTCTTAATCGCATTGGCAAACCTATGTAAGGTTTTCGCGCTCAAATCCAGCTGTATGAGCGCTGGGCGTACAAAGACTTAGCATAGGCTGTGAAAGACATGATATCACAAAATGGCTACGATGATGGTGCAAAGGTCGAGCTACAGTTGCGCATTTCCAACTTCCGAATGCTTTTGAAAATGGATTGGTCTACTGACCACTGGAGAGCACCTCAAACGAACTCCTCGACATTCTTGTACCCTGATCCAACTTACATACATATTCTACATCATAAACAGCAATGACATGGGAAGTATACCAATTCATCGAGATCATTTCATAAATTAGTATGAGCTATACTATAATGGTAAGATCAGATCCTGGAATGGAATTAACATCACTTTGGGAAGCAAAGGCAGGCAGGTCCTCAAATGAGATATTTGGTAGTATAGGTGGTACCGAGCCACCTCTCGGTTGAGCAGGAAACAGCACAGCTTTGTTTCCACCATAGGTAGCCTGCATTGACAAAGTCCTTCATGTAAAACATCAATCCCAGCTTGCTTAATGGAGGCAGGAGGAAACATACTTTCCCGTTGTATTTCTAGAAGCCGATCGGATAGAACTCAGACCCACATGACGAGCAAGGGTCTGAAAAACATGACCATAACCATCTCTCACCTCCCTACCCCACCCAAAGAACACGAAGAGGATAAATGCACAAAAAACATAGGACCACCTTGAGACCTCTAATCCAAGAACAGTGTTTGGAGAGTTCTGCAAGACAACTGTTGGAAATTGTCCGACAAGCGAAAAATCCTTGTGGGTAACTTCCCAGGATATGTAAGGGACGATCTGAGATGTGGTGCTTAGTATCATGTTGTAAACTCCCAGTGGTATTGTGAATGCTATCTCAACCGTGCAAACTGCCACAAGGCGACAATAGTGTCCTGTGGTGATGTTGGGACTAGATTGTAGCATGGCCTTGAGCCTTTGTCTGTGAATTGAAGCCTGATGAAAGGTGAGGACTAATTGGTTGAATGTCACGACTACAATCAATGACCAAAGTTTTGTTGACCAACCAGCATAAACCATAGTTATCATACCAATAACAACCGGCCACATGAAAACAAGAAAATATGCTGCAACCGTGTTGACTGTCACTGGCCAGCATCCTACTTCCTCGTATATATCGAATCGGCGACCTTGAACAACATAATCTGTCGCTTTCAGTTTAGACCGTGGTGGTACTACTTATATCGAAGGGCAAGAACTCACACAAAGCCATCGCAACACAGGGAAATCCGACGCCGATCGAAATATCGGTGCAAATCTCCCGCCTTTTCTGAACACAGTATCAGCTCGTGCCATGTCTGTCGAGTAAATAGAACCTTACCTTCTTGCTTTCCCGGGACAAAGACTGCAGTTTTGTGATGTAGTAGAGACGACGGATGATGCACAATGATGACGCAGGAATACCAGCGTTTCCACCGATGAGATAGTAAGACACTGGATTCAGACCAGTTACAACAAACAGAAATAAGATAGATAGAGATGTACCTATATCACACCATACAGGTGCCCAGTTGGTCACATTATCCTTCCACACGATGGAGTTGATAAAAAGGATAAGACATCCGAAACTTGTCCAAATCAGATACATGCATATTCCTGTATTCCATGCTACAGTATTTTTGAACAAACTTTGGATACTTGATACAGGGTAAGTGACTTACATTGCAAATGCCAGGGCAAGGGGATGGATGTTAAGATAACACCGGTGAGGGAAAGCACTGAGAAGGCAGTATTGGAATGCGAAGAAACCATTTCCTTACGATACCGAAAGTGAATACCTTTCGGACGGCCTACTTATGGATCTTGGAGAGCGCTTATTAATCCAGGCCTATTGAAGGAGTGCAAACTTGGATTTCGCTGGCCCATTGAGGAACAAGTCTTTGCCCTGTCGAGTCGATATCCGAGGCGTGATACTATAGCCTATAGAGTAAATAGCAGAACGAGTATCTTGAAGCAGATTTATTTTTAGCTGTTCCGAGTTGTTAGAGGCCGTCGCCGTTAGCAACCCGGCGGGCTCAGCCAGAACAGAAAAACGAATACAAGACTGGTACAAGAGCTCACCTGGTGATTCCGGGAGTATAAATCATATCTCCAGAGTCATAGCCTTGAATCATATTACTTCCCCTGAATTTGACCTGAATACAAGGTATCTAATACCATAGTCTCTCAGGTCGCATGGGCAGACACAGCAGTGACCAGCGCTCCGTCAATTATGTAATATGCAATGATGGGGACCGCGCCCCTCAACTTGCAAAGAACACTGACCACGATTGGTTAGGTTATGTATACTGACCAGCTGTCGATCTGAGGGCCGTAAAGGGGTGTTCAGAGTGATATCTTTGTCAACTAGATTCTGCGAATGCGGTGTGGGTTAGGATGCGGAATTCCTTCGATGGAATTTTCAGTAGCCGCCGGCACCTGAGAAACTCGTACCAAGGCAAGGAATTGATGGGTGGCTTTGTTGGATGAATTCCTCCCTTGTTTGCTCGTTGTAGTCTGGTTCAGCAGAGCGAACGACGCGCCCTTGTGCTTCATCCGTACGATGGCGCTTGTCCGGCTTGCCAGAGACCGTTTAAAGGAGGCTCCTACAGGGCCACAGTCCTTTAGTAGGAGACGGTATCACGAGGAGGCAATGATAGCACTGACTCAAAGGCAACAAGAATAGGTCAGAAAGGAAATGATGCTCCTTCTGCCGTCAGATATGATCTCGACATTCCAAAGCCAAACCCTGGGGAAGGTAGTCGCTCATCTAGTATGTATAAACTCCGATAACGACTCACAGGAAGTGATATGGTACATCTTAGCAAGACTGCCCGCTCACTTCGGGCTCTATTACTCCCACATTTACCATCATGGATGCAAAAGAACGGGTCGACATTTCCCTCATAGGTGGTAATGCCTCAACCGATCTCAAGCAGTCCTTCTTCGACATTTTCTATGAGCAACTTGCCAGTCCCAAGGGAGCCAAAGGTTTCGAGTCCGAGATTGCCTCTAGAATTGTATGGAAAGAGATGTCATTGCTGAAAATGGCGGAAGAGCCAGAAAAGCTCGAGGGCCGTACTGTCTTTGAAATCACAGTCGAAGACGGTGTGTATGGGTCTTACCCGTCCTTTGCCTGTCTTTTGGGTAAGCTTTGGTGTTGACATCTCCCTGTCTATCGTATCCCACAGACATGGTCAATCCAGCTGGAGCACTACATGGCGGCTGCTCCGCATTACTGATAAACAGGCACGTCCTACCGTCGCAACTGTGGTCCCGACTGACCGGCTTGCTCAGCTGTTCGACAATGCCCATTGCCCTTCTTAGCCTGGCCGCCACAGGTCGAGCTGAATTCGGGGCATCGCAGTCCCTGAGTATCGTATACCATTCCCCAGCTATGCTGTACGTCGGACTACATCGATTGGTTCTCATCCCCCACTTGATATTGCGCTTTCAGGGGTGACCGACTCCGTATCATAGGTACGACCTTGAGCGTAGGGAGTCGCATATTGTCTTCCCGGTGTGAGGTATATTCACGATCCATTAGTTTCTATCTATATCTTACGTGCCCTGGAGATCTGGAATGCTACGAAGCACCGACTGATAGCAACTGGGGTCCATACCAAAATGCCTGCCTCAGCACCCAAGCCAGACTCTACATAAATAAACTGTAACGTCGTCTCACTGATTCATTGCATATATACAGCGCTGCCTAGGCCATTATTCGAAACACCTAAGCCCTACTAAAAATTGAACACTGCAAAAAGATCCGTATCTGCGAGGTATCCGAAAAGAAAGGGAACGTTGAGGTTGTAAATGCGGTACTAGGTAGGTAATGAGCGTTGAAATCGAGTGCAATGTTCTCTGTAAAATATTATATTTAGATCATCGATTCTTCCCCAGCTCCCTCATCTTCTTAGCGGATGGCGGTCCTTTCCTGACGTTGAGATCCATGTCCCATCGAACGCAGGATATCTTTACGTCTATCTTTCCAGGCCTTCAGAGCCTTGAGAAGTAGCACAATCTTGTCTCTCTTGCCCTGTCGGACGTCATTGATGCTGACGCTGTCTACTTTCACGTCGTTGTCGAGGAGGAAGTCGAAGAGACGAAAAAGACCTTCCAATTTGTCATCACTGGGTCCAGATGGGAACGCCGAATCAGCGACGGGTGGTGAAGTGGATTTTCCAACCACAGCCTCAGCCAGTCGCAGAATCCCGAGACCCCCGAAGAGAGGCCCAGCAGGATCAACCACTTGAAGTGATTGTGGCAAGTGCGAGTTCGCCCAATTAATCAAGTCGATGCTGCCCTGCTGAGAGATTAGTATATGTGGAAAATGAGCAAGGTTGTACCAACCCCGTCACTGGAGGTTGTTGGTCGACGATTTTCTCTCGACGGTCGCGGAGGGGCGAGTTTAGACAATTTTGGTGTTGAAGTATTAGAGGCCGTCATCCCAGCATCACTGGTGTCACCAGTGGCCTGACCAAGAACCATCACATCATTGCTGAGGCTGTCGCTTGGTTGGGATTCAGCTTCGGCATTGTCTACCGAGGGGATGCCCATAAGAATACGAGCATCCCGCGTGGACAATTGATTGGGATTTTCACGCCTCAGGGCCTTTTGCATGGCATCTCGTGCCGTGGGCGAGGGAGGTCGGGGTGCAGGGTTCATAGCCTGTGCGACCGCCAGTGGTATGGTGGGGATGTTTACCGACGACACTACGGGCTCTGCAGGGACATTCAGTATCTCGCAGTGACGCAGAAAAAGTATGTACGAACTAGAGTAGTCTCTGCCAATAGTGGCTTTCATGATCGCTTTCATCCACTCACGCACAACCAACTGTTCCTCAGAGCTGAAACAGTGCGTCTTGTCAGTTTCGTGGACAATCCGGAAACCATAACGACCAGGATCAACTTTCTCGTCCGCTATAACCTTGTAGCCAGTGACATTGACATAACCCTTGATTTTCGTCTCCTGCAATGAGGATTATGAGCGCCTAAAAAAACTGAGCTTAATCTGTAATAGCCTTACCGTCTTGTTTTGACTACGCAAAATATAGAGATGAGGACCCTTGATGACAAAATATCTGAGCTTCCAAGTATTATAATGGTCACCCTTTTTCCGCATCCATCCGGCATGATCTGCTTGGCCAATCTGCTCAATGACACTCTTGCCAGGGGCAAGTGTCGTGGGAGAACGTATAACGGGCTTCACATCTCCCGAAGTCGAAAGTGTACGAGACCTTTTAGAAAGTGCCATCGAATCCCTAGAATTACGATTACTGCCGAAGGCTTCCTCGATGGGACTGCCAAAGAATCTCTCCTTCTCTTTTTCTCTCTTGTTGTGGTCATTAGCATCACTGCCGAACCGTAAGCCGTTAGAAAGGCCATCCGATGTCGATGGGCGCGCAGAGGGTTTTCGGTACAGCTTCGAAAAGCTTAATGCGGACCCTTTATCTGCCTTCTCTGCCTGGACGTTCTCGTCTAGTATTGTCCTACGGAAAAACAAACACGGTGAGTGCCATCACGTCATCCGAACAAAACGATACGCACGAGGTGATCCGTGGCGGTGGTTTCCGCGACCTCCCTATGGTAGTAGGGAACGACGCGCCGAACAAGCTCAGCCGCTCCGAACCTTTATTGGTATTGGCAGTATCCGCACCACGCCTGCGACTCGGGCGGCTCGAGAGAGACGTGTCATCAGAGGATACACGCTTTGGCTTCGGTGATGCTGTCCTCGACGAAGAACCATCCTTACAGACACCCAAAGATTCCACTCTGTCCTTTCCAGGCGTCGGTGATTCCGCCGAACGCCCGAATAAACGACGACGCTGCTTTAAAGAGGGACCAGTCTCGCCCTGTGAAAGCTTCCTGTCATTCAATGATCAGAGGGAGCGAAGAACCTAGGACTTACGTCACTCATGGCACCACGATCGCCATCCTCTGTAGGTGCGCGCGACCCATCAGCGCTGCCCTGGCCATGTCTATCAAGGGCCGTATCGCTAGGTGACGTTACCAGATGCACAGAGCGGGGGAGGCCCAGACCCAGCCCAGTCGTACCGATCAGGGTGGCCTTCTCAATGGCAGTAGCCAGGCCAGAATTCCCATCGACTGATGACCCTCTCAACGACCCCTTGAGCGAGACACCAGTACTCGAGAGATTCGATACGCGTTTGGGAACGACTGGGCTTACGGTCGCCTCTGGCTTTGGGCTCTCAGGACGCGTGCTGGAGCTCAAAAGGACTGAAGTTGGCGCCGCAACGGCTGCCGCGGCAGCCTGGGCAGCTGCCATACTCGTGGCGAACAACGGGCTATTCAGGGACTGTGAAATTGATCCGTTGCGCGAATGTGCGTACGAATATGTCTGAGCGACTGAGGGCGCCAACGACTGTATATGGGTGTGTGTGGGTGTGTGAACCGGAGAGGGTGAAATAGCTTGAGTCTCAGAGAGAGGGGTGGGTGGTGGGCGCCGGAGGTCAGCGATAGCGTTGGCAATGCGCATGCGTTTCCCGAAAGCAACGATGCCAATCTCAGCTTTGAGAAGATTGATGTCGAGCTCGAGGAGGACATCTCCAGTGATTTCTTGCTCTGCAGAACCAAAAATATAATCAGCGACCGTTCATTCATATCCATATGATTAACTTGCCAATGAACTTCTCGCATACATCCTGAGCGAACCCTTTAGACTTCAACCACTCGACGACCTCCTCGACGCTCCATTCCACCGGAGGTGTCGCCTTTTTTCCAGCCTCCATCTCAGATAGCGATGGCTGCAAAACACCCTGGGATGGTTTGGCAGCGAATAGCGCAGTATTGTTCCTGGACACTTGTGCGGAGTTTCGTTGGCTGCCGCCAGTTGTTAGAGCGGGGGATGGAAGGCCACTGGGTACCTCACGTCCTTCGCGTGCCCCATTAGCAGGCATCGCCACCTGGGCGCTTGGAGTGGGACTAGCAGGTAAGGGGATTAGAGTTGCCGATACAGGCACGACAGGTAAAAGAGATTCTATCGATGGTGGGGTTGGTGAAATGGGCGTAGGCAGTAGCGAAGGCGAGCGTTTTCCATCAGCAGGGGGAGAATGAAATGGGTGGGCTGGCAGACTAGATGGGCGAGCGGCAGGCTGGTCAGTGGCAATAGAGAGCTGGTTAACATCCTGCTGGTTCATCAAGTCCTCACGAGGAAGTATAGCAGATGAGGTCGCAGTCGAACTTTTGCGTGCAAGGTCTCTCGGATCAACATTACGAATGCCTTCGTTCTCGTCCTCTTCAGGGATGTGAGGGTGTTCACGCGTAAAGTGCATAAGTTGCAAATGATGAAAAGCGCTGTCATCGTCCTCACCCTCGCTCTCGTCGCTCATCTCCACCTCGATCGGAGGGGCAGATCGGAGAGCCGCGTCGCGTGCTTCGGCAGCGGCCTTTGCTTCTACGACTTTGCGAGCTTCTTGTGCAAGTTTGTCTCGCGCACTGCGGTGCCAGCCATCTCCGCCGTTTGCGACGCCTATCTCACCGTCTGTCTCCGCACCGTCGTCGGTGTCTCCATCTCGAATGCTTGCGAAGCTAAAGCTGCGGGTACCATCGCGATCATTTCCTCCGAGCTGCTCGATCGCCTTCTGGACGTCTGTCATGGTTGCTTTCATGACCTCACCACTGACAGCACTGGGTGCTCCTATCGCAGCGCCTGCATTAGAACCCGTGTCGCATCCAGGCAATGAAGCGAAGCCTGGTGACTCTTGTATGGGTTTTAGGGGATCAGAGTCGACGGAATTCGGCACTGCTGGCGTGGTGTAGCCTTGGGGGAACAAGCCTGCTTTGCCCTCGAGGTTCCGACCCTAACGAAGTGATCAGTTGGATGGAACATAAGTCCAGACTAGCCAATGACACAGCTGGAAATGCGTGGCACCCATTCTCGCGAAACCAGCCTCGAGACCATGCGCAGCAAAAAAGGAGCGGAGATGAGCTTACCTGCCACCATCCATCGCCGTACTGGTCGTCCTTCTCGATAACCTCGATGGGCTCGCCAGCCCGAAAGGATATCTCGTCCTCGTTCTCCGGAATAAAGTCGTGTAGTGCATAGACGTATTCAGGCATATTTGAGACGCCCTAACCGTGAGTTGTCGTGGAAGTTGGAAACGAAGAAAGTACTGTCATGTCAAGTAAAATTCATCAGTGGACAAAAGGTTTCTTGCACAAGGACAATGCCTACAGATTGTCAGTATTGTCGCGAATGTCAAAAGGTGCTTGTCGGTTAACGCTGGAGGGCACAGGAGTGCGGGCAGCAACGTGACTACGGTCTATGGAACGATGATGCAGTTGCACGATGCGTTTTAGCTAATAATCAAACTGGTTCATCAAACGGCGAACCAGTTCGTAACCCATTTCTTGCACACCCACAATGACCACCAAACGCCTGAGTATGATATCTGTCGACATCGCAGGGACATAAGCTAATGAAGCAGTACAGCGTTCGTTACAGGAAACCAGAACAAGCTACTGGAAACAAAGTACATCCTCTCCCAAGGAGTTCCCATAGAGATAGACTCAGAAGATCTCGATAGCGAGTTGACCGTTCCATTCCACGACACAGGATAGACATCTGACTGTTCTCAGTACCCGAGCTACAGGGTACCACACAAGAAATAGCAAAGGCTAAATGTCGCCGAGCTGCCGAGCTGGCAAGTTGATTCGATCGCCTTGGCTTCTCTTCTTCATGACAAGACCTGGTAGCTTGGGCGTGCATGTATCACGGAGGACACCGCTCTCTGCTATAAAGCACTGAACGGACTGCCAGGACCATACATAAAACACTTTATGAAAAATCTGGGCCATGAAGGTGCGCGCCCGATCTACTGTGCGCATCGATCACTTATGGTTTGCAAGGTCTGAACAACCTTTTGGTCGGTTTCCAGACCAAGGAAGCTTACGCCCTGTGCACGTTCGCCTATAGTGCTGGTCCTGGCGCTGAACCCATCCTTTTTGAAGGACGCACGGATGGTGGCATTGTCCCTGCACGAGGGCCTGGTACATTTGGCTGGGATGCAATATTCCAACCCGAAGGGTTTGACAAGACGTGAGCCATTATCAGCCTCGACTCAGGTATCCCACTTATTTTGGTAAAGCTATGCGGAGATGTCAAAGGAAGAAAAGAATGTCATATCGCACAGATATCGTGCACTGGACAAGCTGAAAGCATACCTCGCGACTCTACCCTAATCTTGTAGGCTCATAGGAAGGAGAACCCCTGTGCCCATAGACTAGCTATATTTCTTTTGGTCCTCGCAGGACTTACCCATATGGCCGTCTGAAAGTGTCTTCCACAGTGACGTCGCCAAAAGACTACCTAACCAGAACCGCGTACAGGCATAAGACGGATGATTCCAGGAAACTCATCCCGCCCATGGAGACTGCTAGGTACGAAGTTGAATTAGGACCTACATCACCCAGGAAATAAAGCATGCAATGACACACATCTAATAGTACAAAGGCAAGTTCGCTCATAAAAGTCGATAGGCTATTGACTTGATATAAATGAGCCCCTAACTACAACTTGGTACACTCAATACAATTACATAAAATCCCGTTCGGCCATGCCCCGCTCCATCTGATTCTTCGTATGTATGATGGTTCATATGGCCAATAGTGCATTACATGCGGGTTTCCAGAGGTACTTCACGTTCTAGCTGGACTAGACTGGCTTCGCTATTAGCACCGGAGCCGGTCAAACTCGTGTACGCTTTGTAGAATTTGTGCCGATCTTCGTGGGGCTCTTATTTATCCACCCAAACTCGAGCGCAAGGACTCCAGTTCATCCCTCACCAAACTACAGACCCCAGCTCAACCCGCTGTATCGACACCCAGCCCTATTCCCGAGACTCTCGCCCATTCACGAGGCTGCAGCCTTATCTCCTGACCCCGCACCTGCTCCCCCGAAAGGGCCGTCCCCGCTTTCTGGAGAGGTCATCTTTGCTGAAGGTACAGAATCAGCTCGCGGTCCTACTCCAGCATCGTCTGCACATGAAGAAGTTCCAGCACCTCCCCCTTCCCAGCCCATTCCAGTTCTAGTCGTCAACGATCCTAAAGACAATGCTCCGTCAGTCTTCACCGACGAGCTTGAGGAACCGTCAGTACCAGACACCCAGCCAGCCCCCGCTTCTACAGCAGCACCGACACCAGGACAAGCCTCAGCGCCCACATCCAAACCATCCACTCCACCAGCGCATGTCTCTGCACCACCCTCCGCGCCAACCACACCTCCCGCGCAGCAGCCCGCTGCGTCATCCCAATCCGGATACTTTAACATCCACCACGCCCCTTCTGCTGCATCCGCTGGTCCCGCAGGCCCAGCCGAGAGCAGTGAGAATCCCGCAGATGTCTGGGCCAAACACGCACGCGCCAGAGATGTCACTGCGTCTCCTGAAAGTCAAGGTGCACCCGTGCAGGAACGCATCGTGTCCCAGAAACAGTCCTTGGGGTCCTCCATTCGTACTACGTAGGCCCGGGTCGTCTTCGTTGTATGGTGCACCCATCGCACCGGGTGCTTTGCAGAGCAGGAAGGCGGGTCGCAGTTCGTTCCAGCCGCACGAGCAGGAACTGCCCGGGAGTACCTATACCTGAAGCAATTCGAGTCATGTTGGGTTCCATCAGGGCGCCCCTGCTGGGTAGGTTTCCTGCACTTCCGTTTGCAATTGGAGTATGAACTAAAGGGTGTCGTGGGTGATTAGTGTCCAGGATGACCCATTTGCTGATCCTAAGCGTGCGCCAGCCCAACCACCTGTACCAGAGCAGGCTGCTGTAGCCCTCTCACCTGCTGAGACAATCCATGTACCAGAGTAAGCCCCGTCGTGTGTGTCTGTGCGTGTTTCTTACCGAGCTGCAAGTCATTCGACCCACGTTCACCAAGAGACGACACGATGATACCAGCAACTGGACCAGTAACAATCTTACTTCGTCCATTCCACAAAGTCATTTCGACCCGGTAAGTCTTTAATGTCCTCTGCGGATGGTTCGGTAGTTGAACGCACCCATAGACCCTCTCATCGGCCATCTGGATACAGTACTGGCGATCGTAGGGACTACCTCAGCAAGAACCAGGCAGAGTAAGCTCTTCCCTGATTTCCACCGTACTTTCTTGACATCCCTTTCAGCGAACGTCGTCCCCTCGTATCCCGTCCTTCAACGCCACCCATCGATACATCCCGCTCCTCCAATCCCCCTGTCACGCAACCAACTCCCCGATGGGCACAACCACCCCGATTCGACGTCGACGGGTCCGCAAGGAACTACAGCTACGGGTCATTTACGACGCCCTACACCGACCGCAGATGGTTCGAGTACATACTTCCCCACGGACTCAGATACTTCGGCAACCCTCGTAAAAGTGCAGTGACCGACCTCGATCTGTGAAACTTTTCCAAACTCGATCAGGTAACGAATGCTGTTGGTACTGCGGACAGTGTACCGGGTGGATGCGAAATATGGATCAGGCCGAGCTACAAGGCGATGGGATGGAGGAGGTAGAAGGCGCCCGGCCAGCTTGTCATTTATTGGGTGGAGGTACCGTCGGATTCTGAACGAAATGCCTTTCGATGTCCTGCCCCTGTCGGGAGAAGATGATAGTGCGTTCTCATACCTACTTCGTTGATATCGGGGGTGCCCATGTTTTTACAGAGCTTGATGACGAGTACAGATACTGGTCCTACGTCGAGATGCACCCTGCTCATGTCGTTCTTACATGCACGTCGACACAGGAGGCCGCCGACGCTCTTCATTGGTCCTATACCGATCGGCTCCTTTCGCATCCCCAGCCCATCCAGCCTCCGTTTAGCCAGGAGGAATGTCAGGAATTCATCAGACTACTCAACGGTGCGGCCACGGCGCATTCTACACTGTCTTGCCGTTTCTGATAGTTCCTCTACAGATCTTGGTCAGCAATCTAGTCTTTCATACATGCGCATGGTCGCGCGAATCTTATTACGAGCCGGTACGTTCCATTTTTTGCATCGACTGCACGGAAGTCTTATCTCGTACACGCAGCACATTGGCGCCAGGTCCACTTCAGGCCGCACAGACCTCTACCCCGCGACATTAGTCATATGCACACTACAAAGCACACCGATTCCGCACAGTGCTGGAAATCGTCGTCGGGATACTATGCCTTGGAATCCCGTTCCTCTTTGTCGACAGAGCGAGATACAGTAGTCATTTTGACGTGGAGAACAGTACAGCTACGCCGAGCAGCGCTCCGCTATTTGTCATCGGCGCATGTGCATGTCTCCTGGTGAGGGCCGCATTCACGTTTTTGAAATTTATACTCATCTCCAAATTCTAGTCGGCCATCATCCTCAGTGCCTCGGTACCGCTCATGACCCTGCCAGAATTAGATAGTATAGCCCGGATTGGAGGTTTGGTCGCCATCTTATGCTCTGTACTGAGCATGGTGAAATCTTTCGTATCTATTTTCCGGTATAAATCAAAAGTGGCACAAGGTGCTGCACAAATCGCTGGAGAAGAGTTTGTTCTGCTTCCTGTAGCGTTATTCTTGTTCAGGGCTCTGTTGCCAGTCACTGATACGGGTCTTTCAGCGCCGGAGCATCATGCTTTCGCTTCTGCTCGTGTTCCTTGCGTATTCTGTCGCTGGATTCATCACGGGCGTTGTCATATACTCGTTTAGGAGTGCTACCATCAACTTTGCTCATGCAGGAATGCCTGTCGCTGCGAAGTTTGATGAGTATGCGTGGTGGATGGTGATCGGTGTTCTTGGAACTCTGACGGGGGTATTGGTCACTTCTGTAATGGTGTCGAGGAGGTAATTAAGTGATCTGTGTATCAGTAGGTTCGTGATATATCCTTCCGTCCTCATGAAAACCTTATCATAGTCAAAGCGCCGTACAATGTCATTCGTCACAAACTGCCATCTCTTCGTGCCATCAGAGGCCTTGGATCCCATCGTAAACTTAGTACTTGACTCGACAACTATGTTAGCATAATGCACTACTTCTCATAAGTACACACTGATGCGTCTGCAAATCAGTTGCCCAATGCTAGCTGCTGTGTTTCTGTCCTTGACATACTAGGTACCAGATATTGGATACGTGTTTTGCACAACGAATTGCATGGCAAGAATGAAACATTGTGGCTCCACTAGCGCCCATGACCCCAGATGGTAACGAGGCGATGCTGATACCTCGTGTCATCCGTGCGACGCTTGCAAGTCTCAAGTTTGTGCCCTAACCACCACCTACTTCTACTCGACACGCCACTTTTTCGTGATTACCATGGCTCTTCAACCCACTGGGGAGTTTCAGCCTCGCTCAAGTTCCAGCGCGAGTAAGTTTAGGATCAATATCATGCGATAGTAGTGACCAACCGAACACTCTCTAGGTACTCAAACAGTACTTCATACGGATCCTGCCGACCAGAGGGCTTGTACTAGTACTGTTGAAACTGGATCTCGCACCGATGCCACCAATAATGTCCCATGCGACTCTACGGGAAGTATCCCTCGCATGGACCCTGCGATCGCCAGAAAGCACTTCGATCTAGGGTTCCGCAGGATCGCATTGGCCGTTTTAGAATCCTTGTTATCGGCAGATCCAATGCTGGTAAAACGACACTCTTACAGCGCATTTGCAACACCACCGAGCTCCCGGAGGTCTTCAATTCCAAGGGAGAAAAGGTATGGGTATATCATCCCACATTATAATTTATCATTCATTACATCAACTTGCTGAAACATGCCAATTCCCAGATTGTTGTGCAGGGATCTCTGGAGGCGAGTTAATGACCTGGCTGTTACACCAAGTCACTTACTGTCCTCAGAGAGGAGAACATAGCATTGAAAATGAATTGATTTTTCGGAGCAATACACGCTTCATCTTTCACGACTCCAGAGGATTTGAGGCTGGTTCCGAGGAGGAGGTAAAGCTAATGAAGAATTTCCTCATCAACCATGCAGCCATAACGAAATTAGAAAAGTGAATCCATGCGATATGGTAAGGTCATACTATAACTGAGAGATAACTGAACCTAAGTGGGGCAGGTATTGTATTCCATTGATTGAATTTGAAAGGCCAATTGTGGCTGCAGAAGAGCTCTTCTTCAATGAATGCAATGCAGGAAATGGTGAGATAGTCTGTTATGGTGATAGTACAGGGTTCTGAAAATACATGGGATAGTTCCTGTGATTGTGGTGTTGACAAAGGCTGATGCAATGAAGTTAGAGGCAATTGGGCAGCTCAGGGATCAAGGGTTGACAATGAAAGAAGCAAGGCCACAGGCAGGGGAATTAGCAAAACAACTGGTGACAGAGGTGAAGGCACGAATTGAAGAGCAATTGGCAAAGTGCAAGTACCATCATAATGACTGTTTGGCACTGTTTGGGGGGTATCATTGCATTTAGATCTACACTTGTGCTGACTTCTCTCATACATGCAGGTATGAATGAAGCCAATGCAGATTGTGATCCACTTCTAAGGTGCACAACAAATGCACTGGATGATATAGAACTGCAACACCTTGTGATATCAGCACAACAAGTCAATTTCAACCTGAACATTGAATATGCTATCAAGTGAGAAGTTTCCCTTCATGTGGCTGTTACATAAAGGAACTCTGATCATTTGTAGATACATTATGAAGAAAGCAGATGGTCCATTTGATAAAAAAGCCTTGGAATTGGGTATTCTGGATTGGATGCCATACATAGAGGTATTGTCACCATTGGTACACTTGTCATATTTATGGAGATCTGTTGATAGGTGATTGATCATCTGGTGAATAAAATGGAAGGCAGCTAATCATGAAATGGTACATGGATTACTATTGTGGCCTGCTGCCTTGACAGTCTGTGAGTGATTTCGTGGCAGGTCCAGCTGGGTGACTTCTGACTGTCTTCACTCCCACTCTGGTCCTATTGCCTTGACAGTCTGTGAGTGATTGCATAGCAGGTCCAGCTGGGTGTCTTCTGACTGTCTTCACTCCCACTGTGGTCCATTACCTTGACAGTTTGTGAGTGAGTTCATGGCAGGTCCAGTTGGGTATCTTCTCACTGTCTTCACTGCCACCCTGTGTTAGAATTCGCGCGCTGAGTCGATCGGGATGACCACGATGGGTGGATGGGTGCGAACCAGGTCCAAACGTGATGATTATACACAGTATGACTACGGACTATTTATCTCGTAGGTAGAATGATCAATATATCAAAACTAATAACAGTAATTAGTCTTGTAAGTTTGCCACGTAGCGGCCGTATATTCTGACACCCTGGTCCTGTTGCCTTGACAGAAAGTGAGTGATTTCATGGCAGGTCCAGTTGGGTATCTTCCTGTCTTCACTCAAACCCTGGTCCTGTTGCCTTAACAGTCTGTGAGTGATTTCATGGCAGATCCAGGTGGGTGTGTTCTCACTCTCTTGATTCCCCCACTGCCTTGATAGAAAGTGAGTGATTTCATGGCAGGTCTAGCTGGGTGTCATCTGACTCTCTTCACTCCCACTCTGATCCTATTGTCTTGACAGGTTGTGAGTGGTTTCATGGCAAGGCCAGCTGGGTGTGTTCTCACTGTCTGCATGCCCACTCTGGTCCTGTTACCCTGACAGTTTGTGAGTGATTTCATGGCAAGTCCAGTTGGTGTCTTCTCACTGTCTGTACTCCCCCTTTGGTCTTGTTACCTTGACAGGGTGTGAGTGATTTCATGGCAGGTCCAGCTGGGTTTCATCTCACTGTCTTCACTGCCACTCTGGTCCTGTTGCCTTGACAGTGGGTGAGTGATCTCATGGCAGGTCCAGCTGAGGGTTATCTCACTGTGATCACTCTCACACTGGTCCCATTGCCTTGGCAGTTTGTATGTGATTTCATGGCAGGTCCAGTTGGGTATCTTCTTACTGTCTACACTCCCATACTGGTCCTGTTGCCTTGACAGGCTGTGAGTGATTTCATGGCAGGTCCAGCTGGGTTTCATCTCACTGTCTTCACTGTCACTCTGGTCCTGTTGCCTTCACAGTGGGTGAGTGATTTCATGGCAGGTCCAGCTGAGTGTCATCTCACTATTTTCACTCCCACTCTGCTGCTGTTGCCCTGACAGGAAGTAAGTGATTTCATGACGGGTCCAGCTTGGTGTCTTCTCATTGTCTTCCCACTTTGGTCCTGTTGCCATGACAGGAAGTGAGTAATTTCATGGGAGGTCCAGCCACATGTCTTCTGACTGTCTTCACTCCCACTCTGATCCTGTTTCCTTGACAGTTTGTAAGTGATTTCATGACAGGTTGAGACGACCCTAGGCGAAGACACCAAGGACCCTACTACACACTGGGACTCTGAGAGAATAGGACGTGAGGACTAGGGCAATAACCCAAGATGAGCTCGAATGGAGAGCCTCTGGGTGCTAGATTGCACTGTATATATACTACTCTACACGAGGGCTACGCAAGGCTATCCACGAGGCTACGTACTGTGCAATGCTATGTTAGTGATGTCATAGTGGAGCTAAGGCTATGTGGAATGACATCAAGGGAGGCAGTGTGTACAGCATGAGGTACGGGTCTAGACTATGGTAGATAAGATACGGCTGTACACTACGATAAGATAAGATGCTATCTAATCACAGATTAGATAAGACAAAAAGTTGGACCGTTACACTACTCCCCCCTCAGGTGCAGGATTCCAGACTGCAAAACTGAGCGTCGCAAACCGTAAGGTTTTCGGGGATGCGGCTAAATAACGAGTCAAAGTCCGCTTGGTTCATACAAAGTTTTCGAGGAGCGGATGGGTTTTCTCGATAAAAGCGCTCGACTACCAGAGGAGAATTCTTTAAATTCGACGAGGGTTCCCAAGTCCTCTCATGTTCTTCGTAACCTTTCCAGTGTACTAGGTACTGGAGTTGCCTTTTATAAATACGGGAGGCTACGATATAGTCCACTTCGTACTCTTCGTCGCGTTCTTCTGAAACATGTACCGGACCGGGCTGAGACACAGGTTGTCCAGGAAGAGGTCCTAGATAAGGCTTTACTCGAGAGACATTCACGACCGGGTGAATCCGAAGAGTTCTCGGGAGCTTTAGCTCGACCGCATTCGGTGTTACACGAGTGACCTCATAGGGGCCAATCCACTTTTCAGTAAGCTTCTTAGAAGCGCGGTTTAGCATCCGAAGATTGTCTGTAGAAAGCCATACTTGTTGGCCTACAACATAGTCCAGGGCAGGATTTCTGTGCTTATCTGCCTGAAGCTTCATATTACGTTTGGCCTTTTCGGAAGACTCCACAACTTTGTTAAATACGGCAGCAAAGTCCTTAGCCGCTGGGGCTACAGTCTCAACTGGTTCTACACCCATTCGGGGGGAATAACTCTGGGTAATTCCAAACGGTGAATCAGTGGTTACTTCCGAAACAGTATTGTTCCAGACGAACTGGGCGATCTTGATCCACTTTGCCCATTCATTCTGTCGATCGTTTACGTAAGTTCGGAGATACTGATTAATTTCGCGATTCAATCGCTCCGTTTGACCATCAGTTTGTGAGTGAAACGCAGTGGACATTTTGCGTTTTACGCCTAAGAGTCTATACAACTCCCCCAGGAAGTTGCTTGCAAAGACCGATCCACGGTCTGAAACCACGGAAGAGGGAAGGCCATGCTGACACCAGACATGATCCCTAAATAACTCTGCAGTCGACAATGCAGTTTTTTCCTTGGTACAAGGTACAAACACGACCTCCTTTGAGAATCGATCGACGACCACTAATATATAATTGTAACCGAGGGATTCCGGCATCTCGGTAAAGTCCATGGTGACATCAAGCCACGGGCCACTAGGAGTGGGCAGAGGAACAAGACTTCCAGAAGTCCTTTGATTCGAAACCTTGGACTGTTGGCACTTCTGACAGTGCTTCACGTAGGTCTGAATCTGCTCCTTCATTCCTTTCCACGTATAATGCTTCCTGAGCGCGTTGTAAGTAGCTTTTACTCCTTTATGACCAGCAACAGGAGTGTCATGAAAGTCCGTGATAAGCGACTGGCGCTCTTCATAAGTCTGATCAGTAATGTCGATCGACTTAATAGATACAGGGTTTAACAAGGTTTGATCCTTGTTATCTTCGGAACTAGAGATGTAATAGTCCGATCGCCTACTAAGCGGATCTGCAACGTGCATCTGGGTTCCTTTCTTATAGATAAGCGAGTAATTAAAGCGCGTCATCCACATTTGCCAGCGCGCCTGGTGCTTAGAGAGATTCTGCGACTTTGTAAAATATGTTAAGTTGTGATGGTCCGTGTAAATCTCGAAAGCGTAAGGAGTGGCTTCGAGATAATGGCGCCAGGCCTCAGTTGCTTTTATGATGGCCAGCATCTCTTTGTCGTGAATAGGATAGTTTCGTTCAGGAGGTGTCATAGAGTGTGACATGTACGTGATGGGTCTGAATTCGCCGTCTTCGCACTTCACGGATATCACTCCCCCGATGGCGAACTCGGACGCGTCTGTTTCCAGGCGGAATTCGCGGTCTTGGTCGGGGTACTGAAGTACCGGAGCACGAGTAAAGGCAGCCTTCAAGGCTTCAAACGCTGCGCGTTCCTTTTCTCCGAAGTTAAATACAGTATCTTTACATGTTAAGTCCATCATGGGTCTAGCCATGATTGCGTAATCTTTAATAAAACACCGATAGAAGTTACCAAGCCCCAGGAACGCGTGAACCTGCTTTACGTTTGTTGGCTCAGGCCACTTTAAAATAGCATTAACTTTTTCAGGGTCCATTTTGATCCCGTCAGAGAGACTATCATTCCGAGGAAATCGACTTCGGTGACTCTGAAGCGACACTTCTCGGGTTTGACAAACAAATCATTGTCTCGCAACCGTTTCAAAACTTCCAGCACGATTCTATCATGCTTTTCCTGATCGTTTGTGTCCATAAATATCATAAGATCATCTATATACACCACGCAGACATCCGACATATCGTGGAAAATCTCATTCATCATTTTCTGGAATGTTGCGGGTGAATTACAGAGACCGAAATACATAACAAGCAGCTCGAAAGCCCCTTTGTGGGTTACAAACACAGCTTTCCATTCATCGCCTTCACGAATTCTCATGTTGTTATATCCCCACTGAAGATCCATCTTCGTGAAGAGTTTACAACCCTTAAGCTTGTCAACAAGCTGAGAGATAAGCGGTAGCGGATAGTTATTTTTAACTGTCCAGTCGTTTACATAGCGGTAATCCTGTACCATGCGCTTCTTGCCATCCTTCTTGGGAATAAAGAAGACCAGAGATGTCTGTTGACTAATAGAAGGCCGAATGTATCCTTTTGCAAGTTGATCATCTAGGAAGGATTCGACTTCTTTTTGCTCATCAACAGAGAGCGGGATAAGTCTTCCCTTCTTGGGTGGGAAGTCTTCTTTTAGATCAATTCCATGATCCCAAGGTTTCCTAAGCGGCATGCATTCTGACGACTTTTTACTAAATACGTCTAAGAACTCCCAGTATTCTTTAGGTACTTGCTTTTGGGCTTCTTCTAGGGTCGATTCATCAATAGTGACCTTTGACTCATGTGCCTTCAAAGCTTGAACCCAAGTTTCCTGAGATTCGTTTTCTCGTAATAACTTAGCAAAGCGTGTCTCTAAGAGTGACTTGCACTCTGGAGGACACCGAGTTAAATTAACTTTGCCAGAAACCCAATCTATATCGGGATTGTGCTTTCTAAGCCAGGTGTGGCCGAGGATAAGGGGAACTTTCCCAAGGCAGGTGACCGCACACCAAAGCTTTTCAGCATGCTTCCCAACATCAGGAAATCAAAGGGATTTAGATAAGACTTTATATACATTTATATTGTCTTGTCACTTCAATAATGGCAATCTTTGACATCATACTGATAATGCAGTAGCTCAAAATATATAGCCACTGCTA
>Ga0307518_10000416_pt1 | contig 32765 bp, 21 predicted proteins | sample 25_EM_MG_FD_203889 | JGI IMG/M metagenome (GOLD analysis project Ga0307518, IMG submission 203889) | Populus trichocarpa ectomycorrhiza microbial communities from riparian zone in the Pacific Northwest, United States - 25_EM | ecosystem: Host-associated > Plants > Roots > Unclassified | place... | reverse complement strand
ATGGGTCAACATGTTTATGATGGATGCAACAACATTTCAAAGCATGCGTTATGATTTTGAAACATAATATAAGTTAAAAGCTTCAAGAAGGATGAGTGTTATTGAGAAAGTGATCATGTTTCTCTATATACTAGTATTAGGTGCTTTAAATAGGGAAGTTCAAAAAAGATTTTAATATTCAGGTGGAACTGGTAATAGATACTTTAATGAACTTCTGAAAACAATATGTTTACTCGCAGTAAATATTATAAAATTAGAAAACCTTGAATTTAAAAACACTCCATAGAAAATTCTAATGAATCCAAGATATATGCCTCATTTCAAGGTTACAATAATATAGTTTTTTTTTTATCATTAATGTTATGTATAAATTATTAGGGTATTTTTATTCAATTATTTGAAAACTAATGTTTCTTGTTTTTCATACAAAAATGTGTATGAATAATTGATGGCACACATGTGTGTGCTTGTGTATATTAGAAAATCAAATTTCATTTATGGATAGAAAGATGTACAAACATTAAACATAAAGTTTATATGTAGTTTTGACATGTAATTCACATTTGTCTAGGTAGGAGATAAGAAGACAATGCATATGACATGCATTTGTTTTAAAGGCAATTGACAATCCTAATATAAAATTTCTAAAACCACTGGAAGGTAATTATATGAGAAAATTGTAATGTTATTTTATAAGAAAAATTTAATGTTATTTTAAATATTGTTATGGATAATCTTTCATTGTAAAATATCTTGCAAATTCATTAATTGTTATCATAAGGAAATACTATTCGATAAATGTTGGATATCCAAATGAATATGGATATTTAAGCCTATATAAAAATGAGAGATATTACTTGCTAGATTTTTGATATTGAGGAAAACTATAAGGTCAGAAAGAAGTATTTAATCATGCACACTTATCACTACGCAATGTGATGAAATGTACCTTTAGAATGTGGAAAAAGAGTTGGAGATTTTGCAAACGATGCTCATGTATCTTTACAAAACATAAGTTCATATTTTAGTGGCATCACTGACACTACATAACTACATTAGAAGAAAATTGCAGAAAGATGTGGCTTTTAAAGAATTTAATTGTCATCCTCATTTTGTTCCCGATGCTTTTTTTTTAACAAATATTGTTCCACGTTTGTAAAGTCATGGATACTAGAGGCCTTTTCAAATAGATTATGTTCATGATGGGATCACTACTAGTTTAATTGGTCAATAAAAGTAAGAGCTTAATGTCATGTTGTTGTATTTATAATGCATTAATAATCGCATACACAATAATCTAATTTCAAACTATAAAATTACTACATGTCTTTTTTCATCATTTTATTTTCAACAACAATTTTAACTAAACACCTTTAAACTATTTTGTATTTAACAACAATTTCAATCATAATTTTAACCAAACACATATTTTAATTCAACTAGCAGCAACAATAAATGATTTTTTAAAATCTATTTTTATCAAATCACACCTACAAAAATTACCACAATGCCAAACACACACTTAGCTGTAAACATGTAGCTATTACTTCGGGATAATTTAGGACCATCAACACTTAATGAAACTATTCCCAATTGTTAATGTTGTTTGGTGAAGTAAAAAATATACTAGAAAGTTAGTTGTAAAGAAAGTCAAAAATTTAACGCTAAAATGAAGGGAAAACTCCATCCTAGGTGAAGGGAGGAGATAAAAGATTTTTGTGTGTTGGATGCGAAATTTATACTTTATCCTTCCTTAATTTACGAGATGAATATAACTTTATCCCTTTATTCTATCTAAACTTATCAAGCAGTCCTTATACTATATATAAAAAAAATTAAGTCTTCGACTAGTATTGACCACCATATATGGCTGTAAGGAAGTTTACTCTAATGCATGTTGAAGGAAATTACTTTCCGCCTTGAATTAACTATAACTAAAACTTATTAGTGTTTTACTGTAGTGCGGGCTACTGTGCATTATGAGTAATGTGAGTGCTTTCACTGTGGATTGTATTGTTCTGCATTGTAGCGACCTTGTGAGTGCTTTCACTGTGGACTACACTGTTCGGTGGGGGCATGTGTGAGGCTGTAGCTAACAGGCGTCAGGCTGAAGGCGCACCTACTGGGGCTGCAGCCACCTGGTGCTCAGTCTGTCCGGCCTTAAGTGCTTGGGCTGCCTGCTTGTGTGTAGGGCAGACCAAGCGCACACGTGGCGCTTGGGCTAGCTGCCATTGTGCTGGGCATACCAAGCTCACAAGTGGCGCTTTGGCAGGCTTGCGGTGGCGTGAGCCAGGCCAGCGCCTGTCCAAGGGGAATAGGTTCGACGTCAGGACTCATGCTTAATGGGTCTTGCGTGAGGACCCAATTCTATTGGGTCCTTCATCAAGACCCCAGGTTCCTAGGTCATAGGATTCAAAATATAATTATTTGTATTGTAGATATTAGTATATTTATTATAATTAATATATTATTATTTGTTTTAAAAATATTATTATTTTTATGATAATGAATAAAATAATTAAGAAATTTGAAAGAAAATATTATTATTAATATTAAAACATATTATTATTTATATTATAAATATTTATGATATTTGATAATTAATATATTATTATTTGTTTTAGAAATATTATTAGTTTTTATTGTAATTAATAAAATAATAAATAAATTTAAAAGAAAATATTATTTTTAATATTGAAAACATATTATTATTTATATTATAAATTTTATGATATTTTTCATAAAAATGTTTCACTGTTGCGCAAGCTATTGTGCATAGTGAGTGCTTTCACTGTGGACTACACTGTTTGGTCTGGACTCAATGTTGGACCTGGACGCATCCACGGCCAACCCCATGTTTAGCCTGGACGCGACCGCGTCCGACTCCATGTTGAACCTGGACACGTCCACGCCCGACCCCACGTTGGGCTGGATGCAACCGTGTTCGACTCCATGTTGCACTTGGATGCGTCCCCGCACGACCCCACGTGGGGTCTGGACGTGACCGCGTCCCACTCCATGTTGGTCGTGGACGCGTCCACGCCCAACCCCACGTTGTAAATATTATTATTTTTATTATAACATTGGGTTGGGCGTGAACCCTAATAATTTATGTTATAAATATTATTCGGCTTTCTTAATATAATAATGTGCATTATAAATATTATTATTTTTCTTATAAGTCAAAGTGTTCATATCAAAAGTATTATTATTTGTGTTATAAATATTATTATTTTTATTATAACTCAAAGTATTGATATAAAAAATATTATATAATTATTTATGTGATAAATATTATTATTTTTATTATTATTTTAAATATTCATATAAAAAATAGTATTATTTGTGATATAAATATTATTATTTTTATTATATTTAATAGTATGAATATTAAAAATATTATCATTTGTTTTAGAAATATTATTATTATTATTATATTTAATAGTATGAATATTAAAAATATTATCATTTGTTTTAGAAATATTATTATTTTTATTATAATTAATAAAATAATTAATAAATTTGAAATAAAATATTAGTATTAATATTGAAAACATATTATAATTTATGTTATAATGTTTATGATATTTTTTATAAAAATAAAAAGTGAGCCCGCGGCGTAGTATTATTAAAAATATTCAACAATTCTAAGTATTAATATAAAAAATATTATAATTTGCGTTGTGAATATTACTTTTTTTCTTATAATACAAAGTATTCATATAAAAAATATTATTATTATTCTTATAATTCAACATATTCATATCAAAGATATTATTATTTGTGTTATAATGTTATTATTTTTATAATAATTGAAAGTTTGAATATAAAAAAATATTGTAGAAACTTTGGCCAGGCAAGTTTCATATTATTATTAATATTATTAATATTATTATTTGTATTCTAGATGTTACTATCTTTATTGTAATTAAATGTATTAATATTAAGCATAGAAGAAAATTGAAAAACAAATATTATTATCATCAAAGAAAAACCATACGCTTTTTAAAAAATAATTAGGCCCCAAACGCCAGGCTGAAGGCATGCCCCTCGAGTTGCAAACACCTGACACTGGCCAAGTAAAGCGTGTTTGGCCCAACGCCAGGTGGCCAGCCTTGGGCACCAGCTGGCCCTATCCTTTGGTGCTAGAGGCTGACCTGCGCTCCTGACTACATCCCGGGGCAAGCGGGTTGCAACCTTGCTAGCCTTGGGTTCGACCTGGGCAGGACCTAAAATGGCCTTAGGTCGGGCCGGGGCACGACCCAAAATGGCATTGGGTCCTACCGGGAACGTCGTCCTTTTATAGATGTGGCTTTCATGTATGAAGCCTGGGGAGGAGAATTTGTTGGTGTCTGTTATTCACGGCTTGCCTCTTCTTTTCTTTAAAGGTCATTTGCTGCCTGTAGACTTTCTTTTCTAGAGGTGTCTCTTTTGTATATGGGTTGTGGACAAGTCATCATAATGCATTAAATGCATATTGACTGTACATAGGCTGGGTGTTTTTATGATGGGTTACCATTCAGTTAGTGAATGACGTTTTGGTTAACTTTCCAGTTCGTTTTCTTTTAGTTTTCTTTTTGTTGTTCTGTTATGAATTAACTATAATTGTGTTTTGTGTGCTCTATGGTTTCATTATCTTTGGCGTGTGGTTTTCCCATGCATTCGTATTTTGGCGTCTGCTAACATAATTTTGTTTTTTTTCATTGTTTTTGGTGTGTAATGTTCCCATGCAATTTTTTTTTAACTTTGTCCTTTTTGGTTATTGGTTGAGGATTGTTGTGCAGGGCTTCTCCTTCCCTCAACTCTTTAGCTAAGTGTCCTTCCTATTAGTTAACTTTTAACAGGTGTTTTTAGTTGCGTTTTACTTCAACATCATAGATAAGTAATGTTGTGCATTCGTTTTTTTTTTTTTTTTTATGCATGTGATGGATCAATTTTTTGCATTTCAGTGAGCCTTTAGTTGATAAGTTTTTTTTCCTTCAAATAAAGAATAATTCGTGAATTGTGATGTGTTGCATATAGTTGGTAGCTGAATTATCACTTTCATTTGGATTGAATATAATTAGTGGCTGAATTCGTTTACTACAGAGATTTGATGGAAAAAAAATATTGCTTTGGTATCACCTGCAATAAATTCCGGTCACATTCTTTATTATTATGTTTGCATATAATATAATTAGTAGCTGAATTGGTTTCCAACAAGATTTTAGTGAGAGAACAAAATGTTCATTTGTTACCACCTCTATTTGTTACAACAAATACCACTTTCTTTATTATTGTATTTGCTTCTTTCCATTGTAATTAACAACTCTCAATTTTGCGGTAGAGTGAACACATTTTTCATAATTGTTTGCTTGCGATTTTCATTATCGCATGTGTTTTTGCTGACTTTCTAAGTTTCCCCATTTGTTGTAGACCTGTTGTTCCAATTGTTGTTGAACTATCTCCACGTTACAGGAAACTGAAACACCATTTTCTTCCTGTCTCACTCAAGCTACAGGTGCACTTTTATTTCCAAAGTTGGCCTGCTTTTTGCATGTTTTCTTTATCATTGTATCTTTCTTTTCCATTATATGCTCAATTGTTTTCCAAATCAATTTGAATTTTATAATGTGTTCATGTTTTCTCTATTTCAAAATTAAGTAACACCATACTTTTTAAATATTGTCAGGAATTCATGATGCTAACTTATGTTAACAACAAATCAAGTTCCTCTCATAACAACGATGTCGGTCGAAGACTATGAAGGATCAAGCATTTATTGTACCAAGTGTTATATAACACAAATCTAGATTAATCATTTAACAAGCAAGGTATTAAGAATTAGTAAGATAAACAGATAAGACATATTAATAACAAACTTTCTTGGATATAAACATTGAAGTTCACGTTGAGTTTATATTATACATATTCTAACACCATTAGTGAAACTTTTTCACCTTAACAAATTAAACTTAGCTACACATTATGAAGAAGAGAAACATAAATAAATACGATAAGAACATAGTTATGATATAAGTTAACTAAGAGTAGTAAAGGAAATGAAAAGCATAAATAAGAGATTAACAAAAATAAAACATGAAATAAAACTTGAACATTACAAAGGAGAAAGCAAGAAAATGATCTTGATTTGAAAACCAAGATGCCTAAATGTATGGCAAATGCCTCCCTTTATAGGCTAAAAAGAACTATTCATTTTGTAATTAACTATTGAATTAGTGGCCAACTATTGACTTAGTGGACTTGGTGGTATAGGTATGGATTTGTTTTCTGGATAAAATGGCGTTGTTCCAATCCGAATTTGGCAAAGTGGTCTTCATGAATGTTATAGGAATTTGTCTCAGCTTTCCACCAAAAAAGAATGAGCTCATTTGGACTTCTAGAACCTGAGATATGGACTAAACAGTGTCTGGGTTGCACGACAGATTTGGACGTCTATTTTGATGCTAAGATTTGGACTCCAAAACGGCAGAATTGAGTCTTTGACTCTTCATGAATGTTTTAGGCCTATGTCTTAGCTTTCTAGCCATATAAACCAGACTGAAATCCAAGATCTACAGCTTCAGATATGACCTAATGACTGAATAGTGTTACAGTTTGAATTGAACTAGCATCTCTTCTCTAAGCTCAGCCCTTCCTTTGTCATTTCACTTTCAATAGTTGTCACATCAATGAATCATTTGAATTATGAGATATGCCTGCATAAAATGAGTATTTACCATAAATTAAAGCTATCTTATATTATCAGACTTGTTATTATAAAACATGCTTAAGTTAGGGAATTTAATGATACTAAAAGTACAATATGATGATATAAAGCCTTAATAACAATACACTTTTAAATACTAATCATTACTGATCCAGAAGTTTTGTTCAATAAATTATGCTGCTCAATGTATGATGATATTATCACCCGTTTTAAGTCCATCTTTGCCATGCCTAATCTTAAATTATTCGATGTTGAGCTTAAAAACTATGTTTTATATGAGCTTGAGCTTCTATTCAATGTTGTTGCCTCATCTCTTGAGAAACACAAGCTTCCAATGCCTGATGGGCATTTATTGTCAGAAATAAGGAATAAACTTTTGAGAAAAAAACTTAGCTACGATATTGCAGATCTTATATGTCAGCATTCATCAGCTTTCCCACAACTCAATCAATGTCAACTAAATGTTTATAATTGTGTTCTTAAATCTGTCCTTGAAAAAAGACAAGAACTAATTTTTGTTCAAGGCCATGGAGGGATGGGGAAAACGTTTTTTTGGCATATAATAATTAATCGGTTGAGATCAGAAGGTTTGATTGTCCTTGTTGTCGCATCATCAGGTATTGCATTGCTTTTACTCCCTAGTGGTCGCACAGCTCATTCAAGATTTAAAAATCCCCCTTACTGTTTCTAATACTTCATCAAGCGAGATTAAAAAAAAAATTAGACCTTGCACGGCTTCTAGAAATGAGAGGTCTCATTGTGTGGGATGAGGCTCCAATGAATAATCGATGTTGCTTTGAGGCATTGGACCGCCCACTTCGTGAGGTCCTAACAAATGGTAACGAGCCCAATGATAAACCATTTGGTGGGAAATCAATTTTGTTAGGAGGAGATTTCTGACAGATTTTACCTATTTTTCTCGAAGGAATAAAGGAAGACATTGTTCATACATCTCTTTGTAGCTCTGTTGAGAACATGAGGCTATCATCCAATGGACTTTCAAATGGTCAAAAGAAAGAACTTGTTATTTTTGCCAACTGGATTCTTGCAATCGATGATGGAACTCATCAAGATATTTTGTTCCCTAATGATTATGATGCATCCATGATTGAAATACCACAAAATCTTCTGCTTGAAGCTAGATCCGACCCTATATTAGCAATTGTCTCAGCTATGTATCCCTCTATTCGTGACATCAATATTGATCCATGCTATTTTAGAGAGAGCAATTATAACTCCAAGAAATATTATAGTTTTTGAAATCAACAATTGTATCTTTAACATGTTACCAGGAATGAAGCGAGTTTACCTAAGTACTGATATTACGAGCTAGAGCATATCGTGTTTGGATTGCTAAATTTAATGGCAAGCCTAGCATCTTTAATTGTGTTTTTGTTGATAACCAGGTAAAATTTATCATGAAAACATAACTATTGACAAAGCTTATTTTCTATATATTGAAATGTTTGGATAATATATCTCCACTCATTTCTAAATATTTTCTTTGGCCTAACAATTTACCATTTTTTTACTTGACCAAGGACAGTTCTTTGCTCCCAGAATTCCCTATAAAAAAACAAGTTTAGTTTCCTTTTTGATTCGTTACTCTAGACTATACTATAGTTAAATTCACTCCTATACCAAGAATTGTTTATTCAATTCCTTGGCAAAACGTTTCTACTATTGAAATTGTAAGAAAGTATAACATAACGAATGATCATGTAAAAACAACGTATTTTTAGTAGTGAATGCTTTTTGTGTAGAAATATTATCAAAATTATGTACAATAGTCATCTTCTTTTACAAGCACTGATCTGAAAAATATGAATGTTGTGCCAATACCAATCCTCTTCCATATATTTCATATCTATATATAATTAACAATCATCTTTGTTCTGTGCATGTTTAAAAAACCAGATAAACCCTTTGCATTGCAGTTGCTTTATATAATCCATAGAAAGTTTTACACTTTCACATATTTCATTACTTGACATGATTTAATAGAAGAGTTTTAGAAGTTTTATAATCCTTTCACTATTAACTACACGGAACCAAATAACCTTGGCAGGACCCAAAATAGTCTTGGGTCCTGGCTTGGGCAAGACCCAAATACCCTTGGGTCCTGATGATGCTGAACTCAAAATCCTTGGGTCTTGTAATACCTCTCTTCCAAGGTAAAAAAAAAAATCCTTTTTAAATAATTTACAAAATCTTAATACATATTGCATTAAAAATTCTAAACCTTATTGCATATTGCATTCAAAATTTTAATCCATTTAGTTGTTGACATGGTGAACAATTTTATTTTTTTTTCATTCTAACATTAAACTTCTCTTTATATAGGGTGGGGCTATTCAAGGTTTAGCTAAAGCAAGGGATCTCCCAACATTTACAGCAACAATTATTGAAAGAAATCACTATGAGATCAAAAAATTCTATACTTATGAAAACAGAGCAATAAACACAGTTACTGTCCATGATACTGTAATTGATCTCAAATCTAACACAAAAATTACAGCCATTGAAGCTATTCAGCCTTATGTTCCTAGATAGTACTTTAATTTTATTGACTATGCACTTATGACCAAGTCAAAAGGTTCCAGAGTTCTTACAAGTTTGCCATCTACTTCATTCATTTAACCTATTACAAAACATTTGTATTATTCAATTCAATTTGACAAGATCACATAAAAATATTAATTTCTATTTTTTAGGATGTCCTTGGAAGACTTAAAGCATTGCAGCCACTCGAACAAGTTATGGTTCGTAGACAAATGCTTGAAAATAAGAGAGAATTCATACTTGAGAACATACTGTGAGTTCAAAGATTAAATGCAATTACTTTACTTTTATCAAACTTATTGATCAAATTTGTTTTGTATTTTCTTTCCAAATGGTGAGGAGCTTCAGATAACTCTTTAAGGGTGATAGTGCCCGAGACTTTAATGAGCTCTCTCTTCGCAACCTACAATCTCCAGTCATCATTGCATTTGTTAGATTTCGTGTCACAAAATTTAAGGGTAATTTTAACTACCATTTAATTATTTTTCTTAAAAAACAATATTTCAGATTTTTGTTCTTAGTCTAATCCAAGTAATTCCCCTTTCATTTTATTAAAAAAAAAACTATTTTCTTCACAAGGAAAACCAAATCTTAACGGTATAACTGCCTCTCTTTGGTACTTCAATCCAGACATACTAGAATGCTTAGCATATAATTATTTGTAAGTTATCTGAGCATCAACCATCTCTTTTATGTCTTGCCATTACTAAAAAAATTTCTAACTAATTATTTTTTCACCATCTTTTACATCTATTCTGCATTCAGCTTTGCACAACTACCTATTGAAATCCAACAACTCCCCTCATCCTCAAATGTTCTTTTATCAATGGAGGAACAAATCAAAGAAAATAGGAGAACAATACATGAGATTCTTTGCATGAATCCTTATGAGCACAAGATTATTTTTTTTTCACCTTCTATTATTAACTTTGATAACATGCTTTAGCTTCTTCATATAATTAGTTTTTCAATTTCATTTTACCAAACCCTCTAACATATATTTCCTTTGTGTTACCAGCACTTGAGATTCACCTGTCAAGCTTTGATTGTTGACTTTGATTTTTCTAATGACTGGTGGTATCCAAGTTGTCCAAAATGCAACAAAAAACATAGTGGCGGCAAAAACAATTACTCATGCATGGATCATGATGCTATCAACTCTCATCCAGTTCCATGGTAACTCATCTAATTTCTCAACTAAGACAATATTAAGCTGTTAAATAAAAAAAACACAAACAATTCATGTTCCTCAGATACATTATCATACACTCCTTATTAATGAACATGTCATCAATTTTATATCATAGGTTCCTCTTAGAATGCATTGTTATTGATGGAGAAGATGTCGCTAATTTCTTTCTATTTGGAAAAACAACTGAGAACGTTTTTGGATCAACAGCCCACCATTATATCTATGATAAAAAAATTATTGATCCCTTAGTTATTCCGCCTACCATGACAGCAAAGTTAAACAAGGGCATGATTTTTCAGCTTCGTTTAAGAGCTTTTAAATCCACCACCAACATATGTGAAATTATCATAATTAATATATTTGATGACACCACCAATAACAGCATCCATCCTCTAGAAACACCACCTATAGAAGCTAAATCCTCTACTACATCTAAGACATCTACTCCATTAAGCTCTACAAAACAAGTTCCTATAGATCAATGTACTCCACAAAATATTGTCATACAACTCAAGATTGTTCCTAATTCCTTGGAGACACCACCCCAGAACATATCGCCAACCAACGAAACAAGCCTGAACTGTGGAGCACAACGTGCACTTGATTTTGAAACTGCAGCACAGCAACTTAGACAAGTTTACCTTTCCCCACACACTTCCTTTATAAAAACATTTTGTCCTTAACACATGTTAAATTAGATGGTTCATAACCTATGGTTCTTCCACCATTCATCTTTTTAACTCATTGATTAAAATAGTCATGAAGATGAGCATAACAGCGCAATTGAAGCTCAAGGAAGTCTAGAGAGCATAGCTACATTTGATCGCTCACTTCCACCTCTGAAAAGACAACGAACAACATCCTCATCACCCTTGATTTTTAACCTCAAATTCTTTCATTGCTTCCTATTATTATTTGTAATACTATGCCTGCAACGTTTTACTCTTTTTTGAATTACATATCATTTTCATATATGATTGTTTCCTTGGTGGACACCATGAGACTTGAAATCAATAGAACTTTAAATAAAGTTTTATAATGGCTACATAAATTGTACATAAGATAATGTTAAAAAAAATTAAACAAGCCTGATTTTTATTTTCTTGCCTCATCCACACATTTTACTTCATGTAATTCATAAATATTGATAGAATTTTCAACATTCAATTCCATCTACAACAAAGAACAAAAAAAACCAAAAATATTTTTGTGGAGACTATTTAACATGTAACTAAAGCATCAAATTATAGCAAACTTTTTTTCTTTTATTGTACAAATTATTATTCCATGTGATTTTATATTACCCATGCTAACTGCACACACATTTCACACATCTTTTTTTTTACGTTATTTCTTTCATTGTCTTTCCATCACAGGAGAACTAGCAATTTCTTTACTAATGACTTGGATTTGGATTTCTGCAACAAGAAGATGACTGCTACCTCTGTAATTTTGATGTGCTTTAAGTGCCCAACAATCTAGCAACTTATTTACACTTTTGCTTTTGTTTATAACTTTATCTATATTATTAGACCCTTAATACTAGACTTACCTGCAATACTCTTTTGTTATTACCTATCAATCTCTTCTTTTCCATGGATGTTATTTTCGTTCTAGCAAAAAATATTACACCTCCATGCTTTGTCGCCTTCCACGTACCCTAGACTTGGTCCCCTGCCAAGTCCAGGTACACTAGACTTGACTTAGAATAATTTTCTAATAATATAATTATTTTATCAAATTACACTTAATTTTACATTTACTTTCATTTACAAATTACATACAAAGTATAAGAAAGTTTGACCCCTCCCTTTAAATTTTTTTGTTTATATTTTGAATTTTGATGACTTTTATTGAATTTAAATGCATCTCGCAACTCTAAACAATTGGAGGAAGTGCCATTTCCATTTTTGTATCTAAGTTCAAGAGATGAGAGAATTAAAAATACCTACCAGAAAGACTAATCTAATCTATGATAAATTTCAAAAAACTATTATTGATGATTTCATTTGAAGAGTAAAATTAAAAATATTAATTATTATTATTATTATTATTATTATTATTATTATTATTGGTAAATTAAAAAAACCAATATTATTACTATCAAATAAAAACCATAAATATTTAAAAAAAAAGATTAAAAAAATATAAGAACTTAAGTAGACAAGTTAAATATTATTATTAAATTTAAAAAAAAAACATTATACCCCATGTTTGACCTGGATGCGTCCACGCCCAACTCCATGTTGGGCATGGAAGCGACCGCGGCCACGCCCAGCCCCATGTTGGACTTGGATGTGGAGCGACCACACCCAACCCCACATTGGACTTGGACGCGACCGTGTCCAACTCCATGTTGGACCTGGACGCGTCCACGCCCAACCCAACGTTGGGCCTGTACACGACCGCATTCATCTCCTTGTTGGACTTGGACATATTATTATTACATTGAAAACGTTTTATTATTTATAATTAATAAATTTGAAAGAAAATATTATTATTAATATTGAAAACATATTATTATTTATATTATAAATTTTTATGATATTGTTTATAAAAATAAAAGTGAGCCCGCAGCGTAGTATTATTAAAAATATTCAACAATTCTAAGTATTAATATAAAAAAATATTATAATTTGTGATGTAAATATTATTATTTTTCTTCTAATACAAAGTAATCATATAAAAATTATTATTATTTGTGTTCTAAATATTATTATTTTTCTTATAATTTAAAGTATTTATATCAAAATATTATTATTTTTCTTATAATTCAACGTATTCATATCAAAGATATTATTATTTTTGTTATAATATTATTATTTTTATAATAATTCAAAGTTTCAATATAAAAAAATTATTATTATTTGTGTTCTAAATATTCTTGGAATTAAAAATAGTATTATTTATGTTATGAATATTATTATTTTTACTATAATCAAAAGTATTAATATTAAAAATATTATCTTTTGTGTTATAAATATTATTATTTTTATAATAATGAATATTATTAATAAATAATTACTAAATTAGAAAAAAATTATTATTAATATTGAAAAACAACCATAGATTTGATTTCAAAGGTAAAATTAAAAATTACTATTATTATTATTATTATAATTAATAAATTTTAAAAAAAATGTATCACTATCTAAGAAAAAACACGTGAGAACAGGTGGCGCTTGGGTTGCCTGCCTGTGTGTCGACAGACCAATCACACAGGTGGCATTTGGGATGCCTGTTGTGTGCTGGGCAGACCCAAGTGCACACGTAAAGCTTGGTCTGCGCCAAGACCCAACTATCCTTGGGTCTTGCAGCTGCATAACCCAAAATAGTCTAGGTTCATTGGTTGTGCAGGACCCAAAATAGACTTGGGTCCTGCAAGTGATGGACTCCAATAACCTTGGGTCTTGTAATATGTAGGACCCAAACTAGCCATGGATCCTACCAGCATTAAGATCCAATTTTTTTATAAAAATAAAAAAGGAGCTCGCAGTCTAGCGCGGCCATCTAACAAATTCTTATTATAATCTAACTAGTTTAGGTACTGCTAGTTGGCCTACGTCCCTGAATATAATGTTTACACTTGTTATCGGGGACATGTAACTATAACATCAACATCATTTAGGACCATCAACACTTAATGAGACTGTTTTGGTACGGGGTCAATCTACTTTTACCCAATTGTTAGTGTTGTTTGGTGAAGTAAAAAATATACTAGAAAGTTAGTTGTAAAGAAGTCAAAATTTTAACCCTAAAATGAAGGAAAAATTCCATCCTAGGTGAAGGGAGGAGATTAAATATTTTTGTGTGTTGGATGCCTTTATCTCTCTCACAAATTTGTACTTCATCCTTCCCCATTTTACGAGATGAATATAACTTAGTCCCTTTATTTTATCTAAACTTATCAAGCAGTCCTAACAATATATGTAAAAAATAATAAATAAGTCTTTGACTAGTATTGACCACCATATATCGCTGTGAGGAAGTCTACTCCAATGCAGGTTGAAGGAAATTACTTTCCGCATTGAATTCTAATTCTAACCAAACTAGCTTAGGTACTGTTAGTTGGCCTACGTCCCTTTATAGGTATAGTAAAATTGAAATAACTTGAGGTCGTGGTCTAGCAGTTATGGCAGAAAATTTCTTACATCTACACCCAGGTTTGACTCTTTATGTGCATGTTTGTCATCCTCGCGGTGCCTTACCTGTCTACTGGGTTTGCAGGGTGTTTAGTGGGTCCGGAGATTAGTCGTGGTGCGTGTAAGCTGACTCGGATATCCCGGGTTATAAAAAAAAATTGAAAGCTTACTTTTATAATGTGTAAAATATGAAAAGGACACACACTTAAAAGTTCATGATATGTATATTAAAAATAGTTAAGGTACAAGGTATCGATTTCTCAATTATTAAAAAAATAAAATTATTCCATGCTATAAATCAAAATAACAAGAGTTCATCCGCAACATACAAATGAGTGGCATCGAAACAATTACACAAACTACATCATTTCCTCAACCTCAAAGAATTGGTGGAGTGAGAGTAAGTGTTCATACAACAAAAATGCATGAGCAAGACACAGGTTCCAATTCCTTGAGAGTCGTGCTACAAAAAGATAATTTGTCACAAATCTTTTAATTTAATCAGAAAGGGATGAACTAAATCTCGATACATGCATATGATTCGAGAATTTTCTTACTAGCCCCACATAATAAAGAATTTGTCTTTTCTGTAATTATTTATTTTCTCCATGCCTTTCCATTGCGTGTTTGGTTTAGCTTCAAGTAATTATTGTCATTATACTATTAATATGACGGTCTTTGTCCCTACAAGGTCCTCGTTGTTAGTTTAATCTAAGAACAAGCATGTGTATATATATATATATGGACGTGCATGGCTCCAAGCCAAGCCCTCTGTATTTTATTAGCACGATCCGGTGATTTAAGTTTTAATTTTCGAAGTTTGTGTCACGAAAACTACAATTAATATTTAATAATGATGTTGAAGTGTGCAAGAATCATACATTTGGAAGTTTTTGGCTTAAAACAAATAAATTAATGAGACATCATTTTCACGTTGAATTGAATTAGGCCTCCGCTATATGTCAAGCACAAAACCAAAACCAAAACAATGCATTATTTATGTAAGTTCATCAAAACCAAAACCAAAACCAAAACAATGCTACTTTTTTCTCGTCTTTCATAAATTTCACATGAATCTTATTGTAATATTGTTGGAAAAAATATGGATTTTAATTTGTAAGTAAGTTTACTGACAATTTTACTAATAAGTGTAGTTTAGAATAATCAAAATTTGTTAGGTTGGCCTTATGAATGTCGCACGTCCATATTATTGGAAATTATTAATATTAATATTTTGTAAATTTGTAAATATTTATTAAATAAAAAAAGCACTTACACAAAATACGGTCACATAAAAATAAACATATATAAAATTTTAAAAAATTAAGCATAGAATTTATATAATCAACAAGAAAGAATTTATGCAACATAACAATTATTCAATCAAATAAATATTGAATTGAAAAGCATGCTCTTAATAGAAGTTTAGGAGACTTACTTGTTGAAGACACTCAAAACAAAATAAAAAGCTTAATGTTGTTGCTGAGAACTCAATCATTTATTTGTAATTGTTTGTCACTTTATGTAAACAGTCTCAATGCAATTGCCACCTAAAAATTCAACAATACCATCAAGAAAAGATGTGCTTTTTAAAAACGTTTACGAACTTAATAAAATGGTCTTAGTTTTCTCTCTACAAAGACGGATTCCTAAGATACAGAGTAGAAGAATAAATAGAAAAACAAGTCTTAGAAAAACTAACAATAAAAGAACTCAAGATATGTCTTTATCCCTTTTCTCTCATTCAAAACATATATTTACATGACTTGAAAATCAAAACATTAACTACTTATAATCATGAATGTTCATTAATAAATATTCATAAATGTTCATAGTTAATGAAAACTAATAAATACATTCATTCTTATCTCATCATAATTAATATATTATTTTATGTACTAAGATATTTTACAGACTAAAAATTACTAATCAAATAAGAACTTAATAGCAAAATATTTTTCATTAACCAAACTCAAGCTCAAATTCATGAGCTCACAAACCTATTTTCCAATCCACAAAACTATTTTAGATTTGAAATTTTTGTTATTCAAAAGTTTTTTGAGAACATTTTTCATTCACCTTTAATTGATTTATAAAACATGTTAAAGTACTCATATTGAATTACAAAATCCAACATGACTTTAACCCCAAATATGAGCGAACTTCACATTTAATTTGGCTTTAAAAGTGCCCATTACATGTTTTATATAACCGATTCTAATAATCCCCAATATGAATGAAAATTGTTTAACCAATACAAAGACTCTGAGAATTCATAGTGATAAAATTAAAATGGTAGATTACTACATCAAGATATGTAGCTTTTCGCATTGAACCTTCTTTGGTGAAATACTATTGGATTTACTCTTGAACTATTTAACCTTTTGTGTAACCAATACAATAGTACTCATATAGTTCTTTACCTAGATATTTCTTTTGATTTTTCTCACTGTTATGTTTCTTTTGGTCATGAACAACCCCTAGATTCATGAATGCTTTAGAGAATTCAGCTTTTATCAAAATTATCAAAGAAATAACCACATTTCTTACTCATATATGTGATCTTTCATTAAGAGTATTTTATTATACTCTATTTGGTGTATCAAGATATGAAAACCATTAAGAGCATGATCACTCTTTGTTACGCTACAGTGTGCACTTATTTTACCATACGAATAAGGAAAAAATAATAATTTTTGAGTGATACTAAATGTCATAATTCAATTTTAGATTCCCTCAAAATTGTCCTTTTATTTTAAAATAAATATATTAAAATGAAAAAAAATTACAAGCGACTTTGTTGGAAAAAACAGGTTAAAGAGAGATTTAAGTGAATTTATAAGCTCAGTTGCACCCTTGAAGGACCTAAATGTGAAGGACAATGTAGATTCAAGATTAACTTAAATGAATATCAGATGAATTTGCATAAAAATTAAGTTTGAGGACTTAATTAGACTTTTATTAAGTCAATTTGATTTAACCACAAGCCTAATTAAAGGTTTAAATAAGTTTAAAAATTAATTTGGGTCAAAACTAAAAGAATTAATTAAATGCAAAGACTTAATTAAACTATTAATAGGTCAAATTATTTTTATTAAAGAATTAATTGGTGAAAAATTAAATTTTAAAGCCTAATTCGGGTTTAATTAAGAAGATTGGAAATTTGGAGGATCGGATTTAATTTTTACAAATTCAATCGGATGAAGTCAGGGGAAAAATGCAAGAAAATCAAAGATTGGGGGCCATATTGAAAAAATTCAAGACTAAGGATCTCTTTGCAAAAGAGACGCGTATTTAGGGACCAAAATCAGCTAGAATATGGGTGAAATTAAAGAAATTAGATGTTTAAATATCAATTAATGATGAAATTGAAAATATCTGAGACCATGCACCAAGTTGAAAAACAAATTAAAGTCAGAAGGTCTTTTTAAAATTTTGCAAGGGTAAAATTGAATTAATTCTTAAAATCAGAATTCAATTGAGGACCTAATTGATCAAATTTAAAGATTGAGGGGTTCAAATCAAAACGGGGATTTATAACCTAATTTAATTTAGGATTTTCAAAACAACACCGTTTCATTTAAATGAAATGTTGTGTTTTGACCAAAATAGCATGCATTGGTTAAAAACAATGTCGTTTTGGTCAACGCCATGTAAAAAAAAATCATCAACAAAAACTAAGTCATCTTGACACTGAAAATCATCAACGAAAAACTAAGTCATTCTATGCATGTATGTGTTATTTTATGCATAATGGTATAGTGCATGTATATGTTGTGAAGAAGAGAAATGTGTGGTGATGTTAAGGCAAAAAAGCAATGAATGAATGTTAGAAGAGTTAGCTATTGCTGGTAATTTTCTTTAGTAAAAGAAACAGCTATTAGTTAGGGCTGGTGGTAAAAAAAGGTTGGGCCTCTTGCTCCAGCCCAACCTAGGTATTTTATAATAAAAAAAAGCTTTGGGTCACCTGTTGACTCAACAAAATTGAGTTAGGTTGGGCCTAAGCCCAACTCGTATAAGTGGCATTGGATCATAGGTCCAGTAAGCCCAGCCCATGTGGCTGGGCTAAGCCTAACCTAGCCTTAAAGATGTGTTTGGCACGCCCGACTTTTACCAAATGAAAAATGTCTTATTTTTGGTCCTTAAATCGTATTTGCTAAACACAACCTTAATGTATTTTTCATACCTCTAGATTTTGGATAAGGGTAAGTTTGCCACATGCCATACTGCTTTTTTTTTTAGCCTTAGTTAGTCTCTTATTTAGTGTCTAGTCAAAAAAGCCCAAAATAATTTCAAAAAAATTGAAAAAATTCAGGGACCATTTTAAAATTATTTGTTAGTCCCTCATGTTTTTCAAACAATCTCACTTAATATCGATCTATAAACTTACAATATAAGATACTGACATAATAATACTCGTTTTTCTCTGAAAGTTTTTAAAAAATGATCAAAAATTAAAAAAAATCCTTATTTCAAAAATACAAAAATATGTTTTTTTTCATACAATCAAATTCTAAAAGTTTTTCATGCATCTTTTATAAAAAAAACAAAAAAAATTGCATATTATCTTGCTTTAAAAAATACAGAAATGGGTATCATAACCAGTTTATCATTATCCATCAGGATTTGGCCAAAATTTCAAAAATACCACAAAATTAATTTGTTTAATTAATATTCAGGGTATGAATTTTACAACGTAATGCATACTCCTACTATTAAATTAAATGAATTAATAGCAATAATGTTAGGAATTAGCTGTAGACTTTATTATTTTGGGGTATAAAATTACACTATAAAGTAGGGATAAGTGTGATGTTAAAATTTAGGCCCTAGAACATTTAAGATTTAGCCCGATAAGAAAGAGACTTCCTCATGAACTCCATTTGCCTTGAACCTTAGATAGACCAACGAGTATGAACCATAGTTATTAAACCCGGACCGGCCCGGTGGGTCGACCTGGGCTCAGTCGGCCCGGCGGGCCGACCGGTCCAGGTTTGTTAAAAGATCGGCCAGTGCAACAACCTAGCAAAACCCGATCGATCCGGCGGGTTGACCCATGACCCGGGCGAACCCGAACGAGACCCAATTTTTTTTCCTATTCAAATGTGGTTTCTGTCCTTCGACCTCACTTCTTATTTCTTCATCTTCTCTACAATGAGTTGTTGTTAGCAGTGGAGAGGAAGGGAGGGTGAGGGACGTTGTTGTGTTCAGCTGCCGCTGGAGGCTAGTCGAAGGAGATAGAGCTGGGTCTCGGTTTAGCAAAGATGAGGGAAGCTGGAGACGACCCTGGTTTGGCCAAGAGACGGAGGCGGCTGGAGGAGAAGAAGAAGAAGGGGCTCTCTAGTTTTGGCCAAAAGGCCAGAGGGTGACTGAAAGAGGGATGAAGGAAGTTATGGTCGGGCAGGGCCTCTCTAGTTTTGGCCAAAAGGCCAGGGGGTGACTGAGAGAGGGATGAGGGAAGTTATGGTCGGGCAGGGGCTCTTAAGTTTTGGCCAAAAGGCCAGGGGGATGACTGAGAGAGGGATAAAGGAAGTTGTGGCCAGGCCTCTATGGCAACTACTTTGGCCAAGCGAAAAGGGAAGCTTTGGCTGGTTCTGGGAGAGAAAATCCAAAGCCAGAGGGCGGCGGCTAGTTGTTTTTTTTTTTTTTGTAGAGATAGGGAAAATTTTAGGGCTTTCTTTGTGCCTTTTCTTCAAAAAATTTCATTCTTCAGTCAATTAGGCATACTTCCTTCTGAAGTTGATTAATTAATAAAGGCATTTAGTACGGAACAGTAAAGAAATAGAACATGATTATTGACAGCTTTCAAAAGAAAGAAAAATGAGTGAAACTCAGCAGGGGCCCATCAGCCCTGATCTTTAAAAAGAGAAGAAAGTTTTTTTTAATTTTTCCGGATTGATCTAGGTTGACCCATGAAACCCGAGACCCGGTCCCTTGGCCGGGTCAACCCCCGGGCCGGGTTTGATAACTATGGTATGAACATGACCTAGAAAAAAAAAACAATTAATCAACAATGCAATTTACCATAGGTTTGGTGCACAAGGGGTGATGCGTTTTTTCCTTCACAACTAGTCCCCTTACTCATACACTCACAGACCATTAGGTTTCCTAGTGACTATGATACTAGGTAGCAAATCCTTCAAAATCATAATGTTATGATTAATCCCAATACACCTAAAACCCTTTCAATCTAGGAGGCAAATTTGTCATTCGACATCGTGCATGTCATGACACTAAGAATGTTATATGATTTAGTTTTCTATTTAAACCTAGATCTTTGAATTTCCGTTCAACTAGGTATGGTTATCATCATTACACTCTTTCATCTTTAAAGGATTTAATCTCACTCCCATCAATGAGTTATACACAAGTTCTCTCGACAAATGTTTAGCTAGCGGATGCGCAATATCACAAGACTCAAGCAAATAAGAAAAAGAGATAATCTTATTATTATTCTAATCATTAGTTACAATGGTCATTATAATCATATTAGAGATAACAAATTTATCACTCTCAAAGACCATTCTAAAACCAATATGGAGTACATTATTAAGGGTGAGGAGATTTTCAAAATGACCTTGCCCACTCCTAGTACTTTGGAGGTTGATAAGTTCTCCATGTACAAGTTTTCACCTTCCACTTCTTAGCAAGTAAAAACGGTGCATAAGTGTCTTTTTACACCAATATCAACACACCACTACTTAGGATTATTGAATAGGTTGATTTTATAAACAATAACTTATAGATTTATTTTTTAGAAATCATTTCTAAGGTAATCAACCTCGATAATAGTGGCTTAAGAAATCCATTTCTTTGGGTTCTCTTACTAACCTTTATTTCTGCAATTCTCGGTTAGGTGACCTAGTCTTGTTACAGATAAAACATTTATCATTTAACATCTTGGCAGTTCTTTTCCCCTGACATCAATCTTCTTTTCTTATTCTTATTGTGGAACTTCGTTACTTGTTCCATAATATTTGTTTTAGGGTTACTGGAAGAGTTCGATCTTCTTTTGGTTAACGTATTATCCTCTTCTATCCTTAACTTTAAAATGAGATTTTTAACTTTCATTTCCTTCCATTTATGCTTAAAATAGTTCTTGGAATCTTTTCTAGATGGTGATAATTTTTCAATGATTGCAGCCACTTGAAAATATTCACTTAAAGATATACCTTCAACATGTATGTCATGTAAGATGAGCTAAAACTCTTGAACTTGGCTCATAACGGTTCTTAAATCAACAATCTTAAAATCTAGAAATTTACCAATAATAAATTTATTTATGTTGGCATCTTCAACCTTTAACTTCTTATCCAAAGCTTCTCACAATGTCTTTGCTCTTTTAATTGAACTATACACATCATATAGTATATAGTCTAATCCATTCAAAATGTAGTTGTTAAACATGAAATTATTATGATTCCAAGCATCCATAGCTTCCACTGTAGTGGGATTAGATTCATCATCTAACTGTTTTTTTTTTTTTAGTCAAAAACATTATCAGGTTTAAGGTGGTCATATAGAATAACATTTTCTGTTGTCACATCTTAAAGTTCAATCCATTTAACTTTTCAAGTTTCTCATTGTGCATCACATGAGGTGTTGGTGGAATCCTCACTACTGAAATAATACTTATCGAAGCAACATTAGTTAGGACAATCAATTCTTGAGTAGAAGACGTGATAAGATCTATTAAAATAATATGTAAAAATTACACCTTAATATTGTTGGAAATTATTATTACTATTTTTTAAATTTGTAAATCTTTGTTAAATGAAAAATTACTTGCATAAAATATGATCACATAAAAACAAACATGTATAAAATTTGAAAGGATTAAGTATAGGATTTAAATGATCAACAAAAAAAACTCATGCAACATAACAATTATTCAATCAAATAAATATTAATTGAAAACATGCTCGTAATAGAAGTTTAAGAGAGTTACTTGTTGAAGACAATCAAAAGGAAACAAGGAACTTAACATTGTTGCCAAGGATTGAACTCTTTATTCTTAAGACGTAATTGCTCTTCACTTGGTGCAAACACCCCTACGCAATTGCCTCCCTGAAATTCAACAACACTACCTTAAAAAATGCACTTGTTTTAAAGGTCTACAAACTTAATGGAATTGACTCAATTTTCTCTCTATAAAAACGGATTCCTAAGATCTAGGGTAGAAAGAATGATTGGAAGAACAAGTTTTTGAAAAAACAACAACAAAGGAAGAAAAGAACTCAAAACGTTTCTCCATCCCTTTCCACCCATTCAAGACACCTATTTATAAGACTCAAGAACTAAAACATTAATTGCTCATAATTCATGAATGTTTATTAATTATGATAAATGTTCATAATTCATGTATATTCATTAATAAATATTCATGAAAATGCATAGTTCATGAAAACTTATAAATACATTCATTTTTATCGCATCATAATTAATGTATTGGTTTATGTACTACGCGATTTTAGAGACTAAAAATTACTAATCAAATAGGGACTTAATAGCACAATATTTTTCATCAACCAAACTCAAGCCTAAACTCATGAGCCCATTACCCGATTCATAAAACTATTTTAGGTTTGAAACTTTTGTTATCCAAAAGTTCTTTGAGAACAGTTACTCATTCACCTTTAATTGGTTTTTAAAAGATGTTAATATTCAATGTTAAAGAACTCATGTTGGATTACAAACCCAACATGATTTTAACCCTAAATATGAGTGAGTGAACCTCACATTTAATTTAACCTTAAAAGTGCTCTTATAAAATCAATTCCAATATATATAGGTGATGAAGTCGGGAAAAACTCCATATGGAATTGTGCTCTTCATAACTGATAATGAACTAGTTGGTAGGAACAAGTTGGTGTCATTTGAAAATCAGACTCTTCAACACTCAAGTCAGTTCAATGAAAAAAATAAAAGAAACAAGAAAATAAAGAGTGTAAGTAGGGATCATTTTGTATTTGTGATGGGTTGAGTGATGTAAATGTAGATGTGTTGTTCATGAGAGTTCTTCTTTCATACTTAATTATCCTCATTATTTATAAATATTTTATAACCATAAGATAATAAAGACCAAGTTGTAAGTCTACGAGAGTAGGGCGAAAAACTTGTGTTCTTGTTGGGTGGCAAACATGTTATTGTTAGGTGAAAGGCTATCTCCTTTATCATTTATCACCACAAAGTTAGCTTGTGATGTTAGAGGTAAGTGATGACACTCATAATGAAGAGTGGTACAGTGGTTATAATATGCATAAGGTGGTTTGCACTAGAGATTAGGGTGGTGTTTGAGATCCATTGGTTCTGTAAAAAATTCAAGTAAACATGTATGCATTTGGATGGTGAATTCTCTCTTTTTATATTTTTATCTTTTCAACTTTTTTTGTCTCCTCATTAAAGTTTCTATTAAATAAGTTCAGTTGGGCCAGGAGAGGAGAGGCTCGATTGAGGAGAGGAGAGAGAGTTTGGACCAGGATTAGAGGCATGGTTGGGCTAAATGAAAGGTTCAGTTGATAGTGCCCATTTCTTCTCCTTCTTTCTTTTCATTCTCTTTCTTTTTCCTTCGCTTCTTCTCCTGCTAACTCGAGGTTTGGTTGAGTTGCTGCTAGACAACAAGACTGGTTAGGCCTGTTATAAAGCTTGTTTTCACACACACACACATACATATGTATATATGTATGTGTATATATACATACATATATACATATTAAAAAGAACTAAAACTCCTTGGAAAAGTATCGTAGCTCCATACTCATTGTTATTGTTCAGTAGACTATAATGGTGTTTTTATCCCTCCATATAAAAAACTTAAAACAGACTTCCAAGAATATTGAGGTCTTTTCATACGTCTAATTTATCATTACCAAATAGAGTAGTAAAACAACACAAATATATTTGGAAGAAAAAAATTAAGCTTGGCATCTAGGGATATTTTTGTATTTTTATAATGGTTTTTTGGCAATTATAATTGAAGCTAATGGGCACTTTGGTATTTGCACAAATATAATAAAAAAAATTAAAATGCACGGTGAAACAACGAAGATATATTTAAAATCAACAATTTTAAACTTGAGGTCAAAGGGTATTTTTAACTTTTCACAATAGTTTTTTTTTTTAATTACAAAGTCAGCTCAGGGACATTTATGTATTTGGCTAAACAAAAAACCAAAAGGTGGGTGTGCCATTTGGGGGGGCCTGTAGAAGGTGCTCGCACCATTCAAGCAGCGCGTACGGCACCTCTCGACATCCAAAAATGCCCTTTCATCGTGTTATTGGAAGCGTCGTCATGTCCCTTTCCTGTTAATGTGATGCGTGTCTCTGTTGGTGATCTGGTTTGATGTAGATAGGCCTTTCTTTTTTTTCTTTTCTTCTCTCTCTTCTCTGAAAATTACAATTTAGCCCTTTTGGTTGTTGACATTTCAACTCCAGTCCTTATTCTTTTAATTTTTAATTCTTGGTCTTGGCTTTTTTGGAGAAGTTTTGTTTGTTTTCAACTTCATCATTCGATCTCAATTTACCAAATATTATATTTTTCAATGTGGTCTCATTCTTTGGATTTCTATTTTTTATCATTGGCCCTTTTATAAAAGTCTTAGTGGTTTTCAATTTCATCCTTTAATTTGAATTGAAGGTATTATGTTTTCCAATTTGGTCTTCATAGTTTTTTATAAGAAATCTGATTCTATTCCTTGATTTTAGATGATTTGTTATTATATACATATCTTGTAGGATACATATTTTGTTACGTCTATTTGTTTCCTATTATATAGGATCTGCCAACTGCTGTATATATATTATATAATAAGGATCAATCACCTCAGCATTATTGAGGGATTATAGCCATTCGTAAACCTTGTTATGGTATCAGAGCTCTTTTAGGTTTTTTCTTTTACCTGATTCCTTTATCATGGTTGCATCGTCCTCATCACCTTCCCTTTCGCTGAACACGATGGTGCATATGCTTACCATCAAATTGACCTCCTCAAATTATTTGTTCTAGAGAAATTAGTTTATAATGTTGTTAACAAGCCATGATCTCCTTGGATTTCTGGATGGTAGTATCACAGTCCCTTCTCCGCAGATTAATGGTACTAATGGCTCCACTCAGATGAATCCAACCTACACTTCCTGGCTGAACACAGATCAGACCCTACTAAGTCTCCTCTATTCTTCCCTTACGGAGGAATCTATGAGTGAGGTACTTGGTCTGAAACATGCTCATGAGGCCTGGACTACTCTTGAAGCCTCCTTCTCTAACAGATCAAAGACTCGCGAACTTCAACTCAAGGACGAGCTCCAACTGATGCAGCGAGGCTCCAAATCAGTGGCTGAATTTTCTTGCCTCTTCAAAAGCCTCTGCGATCAACTGGCAGCAATTGGTCGACCCATCAATGACCTGGATAAAGTTCACTGGTTCTTAAGAGCTTTAGGTCCTGATTATAAAATCTTCTCAACAACAATGCTTTCCCAGTCTTCGTTACCTTCTTTTGCAGATATCATCCCGAAAGGCATTAATAGAGGAAAGCCTAAACCTCCCTCTACCTCTGTCACAAAATCTAATTTCTCTCCAGTCTATTGCCAACTCTGTGACAAGGAGGTACACTTGGCTAAATGCTGCTGGACATTTCTTAATCTCAAGAAAAAGCAGTCTGCCAATCTTGTTGAGGCTTTCACTGCTTCTTCCAACCCGGCCTCCACCAACTCTGCCTGGTATCCAGACTCTGGCGCCACTTCTCACATGACAAATGATCCCGAGGGTGTCGATATTCCTGCTGTATATTCTAGTAATGAAAGGGTGATGGTTGGTAATGGTCAGTCTCTTTCTATCTCTCACACTGACTCTGTTTCCACTCTTGTTCCCAACAGTCCATTACTTTTATCTAATGTTTTAGTTGTTCCTGGTATTACCAAAAAGCTTATTTCCATCAGTCAACTTACAAAGGATACTAATTGTTGGGTCATCTTTTTTTATTCTGGTTTTACAATACAGGACCGGGTCACATAAGTAATGTTGGGGGTCGGTAGATGTGAGAATGGCTTATACGTGCTCCAGCAACATCATCATGCCCTTGCTTCCATAGTCTCTTCCAATAAATTGTGTGTCTCTGCTCATTTGTTGCATGCTCGTCTAGGTCATCCTAGTTTTCGTACTATTGACTCTCTCACAAAGTCATGTTTTATTTCCTATAGTGATAAATTAATAGGTTTGGATTCTAGTTTATGTGTTGGATGTAACCTTGGCAAAACCCATCGTCTACCCTCTTCACTTAATAATACTCGTTGTGATTTGCCTTTTGATCGCTTACACTATGATTTATGGGGTCCTTCACCTGTTTGTTCCACTACTGGTTTTCGATATTATGCAATGTTAATTGATGATTGTATTGGATTCAGTTGGTTTTTTCCACTAAAACATAAATCTGATTTTTTTGATACATTTGTCAACTTTCAACAGTATATTGAGACTCAATTTTCGTCCAAAATTAAGTCCTTCCAATGTGATGGTGGAACTGAATTTACCAATAATAAATTTCACTCTCACCTCACATCTTGTGGTAATGTATTACGTGTTGCTTGTCCTTATACACCCAGTCAAAATGAAATTGTTGAACGTAAACACCGACATGTCACCGAAACAGGACTCACTCTTATGTTTCATACATGTGTTTCATTGCCTCTTTGGGTTGAGGCCTTCTCGACAGCTGTTTATCTCATCAACCGACTCCCTTCACAAACTCTCGCTGGCAAAACTCCTTACGAGCTCCTGATTGGTAAATACCCCGACTACACTATGCTTCGTACTTTTGAATGTTTATGCTTTCCTTATTTGCGAGATTATGCTCCTAACAAATTATCTCCCAAATCTGCTCCTTGTGTCTTCCTAGGTTATAGCCCCTTTCACAAGGGTTTCTGCTGTTTTGACTGCAAGACACAACGTCTTTATGTCTCTCGCCATGTCCAATTTTATGAAACTATATTTCCTTATGTGGGTGATGATGTTCAATAACATCATAATTCCACACCCTATATTACTTTTTCTGATTTCTTGGACTCTCATAATATTGTGTCTCCTACCTCAGCACCTCCGTTGGTGTCTTTTCCTATTTCGACTCCTTCTTGTTTGCCATACAGTGATAAACTTGTAGACCCCTGTTCCCAGACTCCTGTCGTGTCTATCATATCATCTTCTAGTCCGCCCTCTCCACCTATTCTTGCTCCTCTAATGACAACCTCTACTAACCTTCACCCCATGGTTACTAGAAGGAAAACTGGTATTTTTAAACCTAAGGTTTATCATGCGTTAACCATTTCACCCTCTTCTCAGTTTTTTTAGGTTCTTCTTGCTCTTCAAGAGCCTTGGGGTTTCAAGTCTGCTGCCAAACACCTTGCATGGCTCTCGGCTATGGATGCTGAAATACAAGCCTTGAAGAAGAATGACACATGGGATCTTGTACGGCGTCCTGCAAATCACAATGTGGTTGGTTGTCGCTAGATCTTTAAAACCAAGTTCCGTACTGATGGATCCATTAAGCGTCATAAGGCTCGTCTTGTGGCCAAGGGCTTCTCTTAGATTCATGGCCTTGATTTTGAAGACACGCTCAGTCCTGTGGTACGTCCTGCTACCGTTCAGATTATTCTATCCATTGCAGTCACTTCTGGATGGCTCCTCTATCAATTAGATGTTCAAAATGCCTTTCTCCATGGTCATCTCTCTGAACTGGTATATATGGATCAACCCCCTGGCTACACAGATCCACGATTTCCTCACCATGTATGTCGACTAAAGCGTGCTCTTTATGGACTCAAACAAGCCCCTCGTGCTTGGTTCCAACGTTTTAGCTCGTTTTTACTACAACTTAGTTTTCTTCTCAGCAAAGCAATTCCTCTCTGTTTGTCCATCATTCCGCGGCTGGAACGGTTTATCTCTTGCTATATGTAGATGAGATGGTGCTTATTGGAAGCAATCCCAGCTTGATCAAGACTCTTATCACACGGCTGTCCAACGAATTTGCCATGAAAGATTTGGGTCTCTACACTATTTCTTTGGTGTCGAAGGCCACCATAACTCACACAATTTATTTCTTAGCCAAACCAAATATGCTCTTGATCTCCTCCACCATGCTGACATGGTTAAGGCCAAACCCATTACCACTCCTTATGTCGTGGGTCAGCATCTCTCCACTGAAGGGAAGCTATTTTCAGATTCTACCCTTTTTCGGTCTCTTGTTGGTGCTTTGCAATATTTGACCATTACTCGCCATGATCTCTCATTCAGTGTCAATTTTATTTGCCAATATATGCATGCTTCGACTAAAGATCACTTTCACGCACTCAAACGCATATTGCGTTATGTTAAAGGAACGGTCCATCATGGCCTTCAACTTCATCGCACCCTTTCCCATGACTTGCTTGCTTATTCTGATGCTGACTGGGCTGGTTGTCCTGATACACGTCGGTCTACCATCGGCTATCTTATTTTCTTGGGCCCCAATCTTGTCTCCTGGTGCTCCAAGAAACAATCCACTGTTTCTCGCTCCAGTGTCGAAGCTGAATATCGATCCTTAGCTGTAGCTACTGCTGAAGTCGCTTGGATTGTTCAGCTATTTCGTGATCTTCACCTTTGAAGATGTTATGCGACAACAAAAGTGCTATATTTATGGCAGTCATTCCTGTCACTCGGCCTCGATCTAAGCATATTGCGATTGACTATCATTTTGTTCGTGAACTCATTGCCAATGGTTCCTTAAAAGTCGCCTTTGTTCCCTCCCATCTCCAGCTTGCAGATTCTTTTACAAAAGGAGTCCCCAAGCCTCAATTCCTCCTTTTCTGTAACAAGCTTCACGTGGTTCCTTCTTCCATGATCAGCTTGAAGGGGGTGATAAGGAATCTGATTCTATTCCTTGATTTTAAATGATTTGTTATTATATACATATCTTGTAGGATACATATTTTATTACGTCTATTTGTTTCCTATTATATAGGATATGCCAACTGCTGTATATACATTATATAATGAGGATCAATCACCTCAGTATTATTGAGGGATTACAGCCATTCTTAAACCTTGTTAGTTTTGATTTCTATTTTTTTTCTTGATCCTTTTATAAAAGTTATTATTATTTTCAATTTCACCCTTTAATTACAGTGTTGTTTTTTGTTTTTTATATCAATTTTTATCCTTGTTCTTTTTTAAAAAAAATTATCCTTTTACTAAATTGAATTTTTTTTCAATTTCACCCTTGAATTAAATATAACTTTTAATTTGTATTTTAATTTTTATCCTTATTTTTTTATTGCTGTTTTTTAAAATTATTTTGTATAATTATATTTTTATTTTATTTTTTAACATTTGATTAATTAAAAATTAACTTTTATAATTTTTTAAATTATATGCTTCGGGTATCATGTTTTTTTTTTAAATAAGAGTTTTATAATACTCTTTATTATTTTACTCCATGCCCGCAGCGCAACGAGGACAGAAAGGCGTGCGTGTACAGTATAGCTCTTCAAGTTTTCAAGGGCAACAAGGGACTGGCGATATATATGAATTTATAATCCAGAAGAACATCTATATCAGCGCGTTCTTGCCTGTCCAATTCTGTCACCATGCAAGACAAAAAGCACAAAATTCGACTTTAGAAACAGAGGGTATTAATTAATATCGACATCCAAATAATCAAACATAATAAAATACCCAACCTATGGACTTAATTTATTCCCGTCGTTATAAAATGATTGGGAGACATGATCCGTGGCACATGCCGCGAAGTTACCTCTTGCATTGTCATAATTTGATTAAATATATGCAAACTATTGATATTGATGTAGTTTCCCAGCTTGTCTACTCGACAGTCCTTTAAAATTAACTACAAACAATTAAGACAAGTTTAAGTACATTTGATTTCTCGAAAGGCAATATTGTTTGATCCGATACAATGGTAGCTCAAATAGGAGGGCATTTGTTTTCAGTAAAATGTTCTCTCTTAAGCATTTTGAAAAATTGATTTTGATTAGCTATTATAAATCAAGAATTATAACCGTTAAAATACTTATAGAAAAAACTATTAAAGTGCTAATATTTATGGCAAGATTAGACAAAACAATAAATGAAAAAAATTAATTTTTTATGTATCAATCCCAAGTCTAAATTTTAATTGTCAAAAAAATAATGTTTTGCAACTCCAAAGCCACACCCAAGCTCGACACTACCTACGGGTGTGGGTTTAAGCCAAAAACCTACTTTTCTTAAAGCATTTTTTTATTTTTTGTAAAAGCTTGAATGTTTAATTTTAACTTTTTAACTTTTTACTTTATAAACACCTAAAAAGTTTTTTTTTTCTTATATGAAATAAAGTTCTTTTTATAGAATTTTGAGTTTTACTAAAACATGACGACCAATTATTTATTTAAATTAAGTTAATATTTTATATTAAAAAATTTATGTTGAAGATTAAGTTACAACAAGATTTTAATCCAAAAAATGAGTGAATCTTATTTTTAGTTTTGCCTCAAATATACTTATTAACAATGTTCGTAACAAACTTTTTCAACAATTATGAATAGTAAATCAATATTGTCTGTAATATATTTTATAAAATAAAATATTTTCTAATAAACAAAGTGAATTTATATGTTAGCATAAAATATTTAAGCTTTTTTAAAGAATTGTTTATGTAAAAATACTAGAAAATTATAAAAATATGTTTTATAAAATATTAAAAAAAAAAAACAAATGCCCCTCCTAATTAACGAAGCACTCTTTCTTTTATATTTTTTTTTTTGGATGGAAAACAAAAGTTTGGGGTCACAAATTCTCAATCCTAGAGGTCTTCTTCATTAAACTGACTTCGTTAGCAGTGAAGATAAGATTTCAAATAAAGGAGCAAGACGTCAAAAACTTATATTAACGCAATAAATATAGTAATTTGGCTTGGGGCTGGATTGTCTTAAAACTGCAATAAAATTGCAAAAGAGGACAATTAGAAGGGAGCCACGTGTCATCTTTTCAGGGAGCAAAAAGATTTATTTATGGTCCTCTTATGTTGGATAAAAAAAAGGATTAAGTGGGGCATTGTTCCCCCTTCTTTACACGTGGCTTCACACGGGACCCTTTCAATTTCTAATATAAAATCCGATTGGTGTGTTATGTTATACAAACATAAATCACTTATAAATTAAAAAAGAGAGAGAGAAACATCAATTTCAATGGGTGCGTTCCATAATTAATCTTGAGTTACATAAAATAACAATCTTGCGGAGCGTGAGATTCTTTTTTTTTTTTTAGTTTAATATGGGTATCCGGGCCAGCTTGCGCGTATCTCGACTAATCCCACGGGGCCTGAAGTTAACGACCATGTAAGCCTCCAGTGGCCATCATATGAGCAACCACAGGGCTCGAACCTGAAACCACAGAGGAAGCAAACCTCTTGGTCCCAATCTTTTACCACTGGAAGATTCTTAACTTGATATAAGATGTTAAAAAAAAATAATAATGCCAAAAAAATAAACTATATAATACGATAAAACAATAAAGATAAAAAAATATATAAATAAAAGTTGTAAGAAAAAGTGATAAACAAAAAAAAGATATAATTTATAGAAAGTTGTAAAAGAAATTGAATATATAAGGCAGACCATCATTTCTATTTCCTAGATGACATATTGACAATATTATAAATATTGAGTTTCACATAATATTATACAAACTGTCTATATATAGCATATAAGAATTTTATAATAGCTAACTGACTTTCATAATGGACACAAATAACGCATTGGTTTTAGCTAACATAGAATATCCTCTAAAAAATTATAAATTCATTCACCTTCCTCTTCGACTTTATCAAAAGTAATAAATTTTGATTTCATCATGGATCTTGTGACACACATTTGTTTAGATGATTTTCATGACACAACTTCTCCGCTCAATGTGAAGACATATCCACTTATGGATTTTGAAACCTTAGTGTCGAATATCCAATTAACATCATAATAATCTTCTAGTATTGCTAGGTAACCAGTATATTGTAGTTTATAGTCCAAGGTGTACCTCAAATACTTGATTACCCTTTTTATTGGCTTTTAAATGATTTGTACTTGGATTACTTCTAAATCTAGTGAGTTTACTAATCGTGTAAGCAATATCAGGTTTTGT
>Ga0307518_10000415_pt1 | contig 32779 bp, 37 predicted proteins | sample 25_EM_MG_FD_203889 | JGI IMG/M metagenome (GOLD analysis project Ga0307518, IMG submission 203889) | Populus trichocarpa ectomycorrhiza microbial communities from riparian zone in the Pacific Northwest, United States - 25_EM | ecosystem: Host-associated > Plants > Roots > Unclassified | place... | reverse complement strand
AAATGTTTAAGAATGTCTGAAAGATATTGTGGTTTTATCCTTATTATGCCTGGCAAAAATAGGATAGGCATTGCCTGGCAAGATAGGATAAGCATTGCCCAGCAAACTAGGATAAGCATTGCCCGGCACTGCCTGCCAAAGGCAGGCACCAGCGCTAGCTGGTACCCATAACGGGCTACTGTGTAATCATCTTTCCTGGCTATTTATCTCGAATCCATGTAATCATAATCTCGTAGCTAGCCATTGCGGTGACTTGTAGCATTGGAATATTATGCGGAATTAGAAAAACAGAGCACACACAGGCTCCTTCACAACCTCTGCTGTGAGTGTGAGGGGCTAATTGCGAGACTTAGTGAAATTCTGAGTGAATGGACAATTATATAATCACACGTGGACAATTCAAACCCAGCATAACCTTAATCCCCTCACACTCGTTGCTGTGAGTGTGAGGTAGTGTTGTTGCGAGCCGGACTGAGGGGATTAAGGTTATGCTGGGTTTGAATTGTCCACGTGTGATTATATAATTGTCCATTCACTCAGAATTTCACTAAGACTAACAGCAGAGGTTGTGAAGGAGCCTGGAGCACACAGTTATCTTGCAGTTGAACTTCATTGAACTCCATGTATGTGCTCCCGCCTGCTAATAGGAGTGGGAATTGTCTAACTGTATTGGCCGATTATACGATGAAATCAGTGACCAGCCAATCTAATCTGATCAAAAAATGTGCCTCTATGAAAGCGGGTCGACCTATCAGCCATAGTCTCGGTACCATCCGCTGTGGCGACGTGCGGGATGTGACGGAGTTTACTGAAACTAATCAGCCAGCTGTCAGGTTGGAGGCGCTGTAATTTTGGTTTCAGCTCATGCGGTTCTCGAGTCTCGTGCAGATTTGGTATACTTGAACCAAATTATCCTGCGCCAGTTACTATCTATGCAGCATCACTTGACGATATCTCCGCCTTACCTTTTCCACCTTCCTTGACACATTCCTTACAGCAGGTCCTGTCTCGGTGCTCGCGTCCCTCGTCCGGTTGAATGTTTCGGCACCGCAGGAGAGAACTTTGCATGGTGGCCTGAGCGGATATCCCTTATCACAAATAATATTTATGCAGATTGTTCGCAAGTCGAGACGCCTGAGGTCCGAGGAGGAACAGAGTGTGGCTGGTGATGTACGTGTGTCCTTCCGAAGAAAATGGCCTCTCACCACATTCACCTCCGGACAGTGAGACAGCTTGTCCAAGTACATGGACGGCGTTCCCAGGAGGGGACTTGAGCCAAAAGCGGGGTAGTGCACACTCACCTCTCTCCGCCGGGGCTGTATGTGGACTACCAAGGCCCCTTGGCCTGCCATCTCTCTTCTTTGATAAATTCGTAAAGGATCTCAGCGTTGAGTTGCATTTGCGTGTTTTTAACATTTTAGAACCGTGCCATACAGCCCATTTGGTTGTGAGCGCTGTCGCGTCCAAGTAATCGATTCTCCCGAACCGGTAGGCCGCCTTGTTCGGGGGTGTAGTTGAATGTCTGGTCTTCGAAGCGGCGGACGGAACGTTGATCTATGGGGAGACCCTGAAGCTCGATCCTAAGAACAGGAACCAGAAATCGACGCAGGCATGGGTTCGCTTGTGACTTCAGCGTGCTTCATAATAAACTAACAGGTAGTTCTTGCAATAAACGAGCGTCTGGAGCAGAACGAACAATTTGCTAGATGTAACAAAGCATACGTTCCACCATAAGATCCATACTGCGATAAGTATCCCTCACGGAAATATGAGTTCAATTCTTTCCTGTCCGCTTGCTGGCGTCTGATGCCGAGCATTTCATCACAGGCTGCTTCGGCTAATGTGCGGGTCGCTGGGCTTGAGAGGGCTTGAGCCCTGGCGCGTGCTTGTGCTGATGGCTTGTGCTTCGTTCGCCTTGTCGCATTTCTCTTCTGCAATCGACCACTACCCCGGGTATGGCTCGTCCTGTCTGCCGCACGTACGCATTGCGCTGGAGATGCGCTCCAGGTCAGAGGGAACGCATCGATAGCTACTCCGAACGCAGTCGTTATAGTCGCTGCATGCGTATGATAGGAGCCTCCGTGCGCCCCTAGATAGAATGAGAGGGGGGCGAGACATACTATCCGCATCGTGCTTTGCCCAAGGAAACGAGTCCTTGTGCACACCTGGATCTATTATGTTTGTCGTAAACACCCGGCGCAAGACGTGAAAACGAAAACGTCCACATCCAGGCTTCGTTGTGTTCACAAAGTCCACAGAACCAAGTGGCAAGTCATGGACGGTGTCCTGATAGGTACGTAGGAGTGGTAATGCCGAAATCTCCAAGAGGGGAGCGACACACCAGGCTAGTCTCCCTAAGCCAGACTCTCTTCGTCGGAGGAAGATAGTAGTCATAGAACACCACACGCCGCGAGTTTCCGAATCAGTTATGTACTTAATGGGGTATCAAGCCGGCGGTGTGCCGTCAGAGGAGCTTGATATGTACGGCCTAATGGGATAAAGCCTGGCATTCTATTTTCTGGACGCCCAAAGAAGGAGGAGCGACAGTGTTAAGGCCTAAGGCGGTGTGTTGCACGGCTATCGGAACGTTCTCGGTGTTATGAGATAAACCATCGCGGAGTCAAGGAAATCTTGACAGGGTGAACAAAGGTGAACAAGGGCCCCGTAGAATAGGACCGAGCAGAAACAAAGATCAGCTCCATGTAGACACTTCTTGTTCCATGCTCGGAAGTACACTCGGTTACCACTGGTATGTTGTTTTCTGTTGCTTCCTGTCGCTTTGTGCTAACTGCGGAAAAAGAAGACTTATTTTACCTTCCCACTTTGCCACCGCATGCCGTGACGACACAGAAGCACCTGCCAGAACCTAGATCAGAGCCCTCGCCACTGCAAGGGTATCTAGGGGCATTTGGCGTCCCACCGCTAAGTACTCTAAATTTCTCGGGTGCGCAAAATTTTCGGATTACTGTCCTCGGTAGTAACAGCAACCGCCCGCCGAATGAAGTCCTGCTCAATGTCGGATCTAGCTGGCGTGTTACTATCAGACGCCACCTCAAATCCATGGTTCTCGGGTAGATCCAACGAGGTCAGGGACCGGGACAAGGAAGATACTTTATATGTACTTGATTTCCTCCGCAATGGGACCGGAAACCGATGCATTCTGTTATGTCGGCGAACATATCTTGCGCAGACCACGACTACGAATGGTATGTCCTACCCATAGTAAATGCTTTCGAAGCAGTGGCTACCGGAGAAATATTTCAAGGCTCTGGAGAGTCTGACATACTGGCACTAGGAGTTTTGACATAGTAGCATCTTTGCCAACAGCCATCATAACGACTTCTTTCTTACTTAACATTGCAGATACACAGGCGGAGATTAGACTTAGTTTCCACTGTTAGTCCCATTCTCATTCACTTGTCAAAGTCTTACCGCCTTTCCTCCACTCCGTGATGATCGTACCCCACCGAGAACGTTTTGATGGTTATGCCGGGTATAATGATATCACAAATATCAGGGTGGAGGTGTTGTAAAGCATAATACGTGCCTCACACCCGGGAGCTCTTCCCCTTGGTGGAACAAGCTCTGGCCGCACCGGCACCTATCATATTGATAAACTAAATTGGCGTTAAACTCTGATCAATTACTTCACCATCCTGTTATGTTCCCCATCTCCCGAAGCTGCCACCATTTGCGTCTGGCCAACAGAGAGCGACCGGCCCCCGCTCCCTAGTTCCCCCCTTTCTTTTATTAGAATGATAGCGCCTTGGTCCTGTATCGCATTCTACAGGCTGACTAAGGCCACCTTCGCCAGAACCTTACGTCCAGAGCGCGTGAATGCTCCACCCGGCCAGAACCCAAGATCTTCCAGTGGTCCACCGCATTCCCTCTGCGCGACCAGGCCCCTTTATCCGCCAGGTCGTACTGTAGCAGAATAGAAAGCTTCTGCATTGGGGAACTGCGACGGTCTGTGGTAAGTACGGTGCGTCCACCACTCCTGGATCATTCGACATCACCTATTAATGAATTCACCTGGGACCTGGGACCGTGTCTTTGTGAGCATAACACTTAAGGTATGTTGGTGTCTTCCACATCGTACGTAACCGACATACCTTCTTCGATCCCTCGGATGGGGTTTTGTGGCACGAATTCGAATGCGACCATTTTCTTAGCGCTGTGATGGAGGTGTGGGCGCCGCTGTTGCAAGGGGCGTAATTTTTCTCCCTAAGTGGGGCAGACCGGATGATCGCACCTACTAACGCCGAACTATGGTCTTTTCTTTACAACTTACCTTCAAATCATGTCCAATATAGTACGCCGACTGAGTGTTTAAATGCCATTCATCCCTAGCAAGGAAGGCACTTCATTAATTCGTGCTCCTGCCTCACAGCCGATGAGTAGCTTACCTTCCGGCTCTAATGGTTTCAACACTGTGTTCAATGACGATGTGAGTTCCATTCATCATGATGGGGAGTTGAGCTAATTCCATTGTAGGACGCGCGGACGCTCCTTGAACTCGTTAATCGTCCTGTGGAACAGCAGCCTTACATCTGTGGATGGGTGACTTCTGATATAATCTGCGGTGTGCCCGTCGTCGGCGATTTGTTCTCGGTGCACTTGCGCGACCACCACCAAGTTGTAGGAGATAATAAGGATAAAGTCAAATGTGATTGGTCTAAATGTGGGGTGGTGATGAATAAGGAGAGCATCGTCCGCCATGTCGCAGAAATGCACCTGCATTACAAGTTTTGTTGCGATGAATGCGATGCCACCTTCACGCGCCGACACACCTTGAATAGCCATGTCCAGAAAAAACACTGAACACTGAACACACGCAAGGTGGCTCCGGTACCTTTCGTGCATGGAATGTGAGCTAATCAACCTTCCAGGGCTCTTTCATCTTGTAAACGCCAGTTTTCCTGGCCTGGTCACGCACAGTAATTGTCCTGTTCATATTTTTAGCCGCATATTAACTCTAGATAGCTTTGGATCCATCTCACTTTGTGCCTATCACACCCCTCCGAGCTTGGGGTAACTTGAAGTGTAAAATTATGTATGAAAAAATATTACGCACGCATGTTCGTTGGTTTTGAAGGCCCAAGGCAATGCGTTACATGCCACGCATGGCAGAGATGTGCGCTTGTACGGTCAGATATGACAGTGCTGCACGCCTCTGCATTCTCGCACGCGTGAGTTGACACGAGGCTGCAAGTGCTTTAGTGCTGGGCACTCATAGTATTTTGGTTACCATCCTGCCCGGGCAGTAGGCACGGTGGACGTTGTCGTTGACTGTTAGTGTATTACAGTGGGTTTGAACGTGGGATTCCCGAGCCAGATCAGTGGCTGTACCTACTGTGGTATTGTTTACCTGTTCACAAGCAGCAGCTACCCTCACAGCTCATCGCGAGTCTGCAACGTTTATCTTGGATGGTGGCAGATCATGGCATGGAAGTATGTTCAGAGAGCGAGTGCGAGGCACCCACGATAAGATCGACGTGCCCATATATGGTCTTGAACGCTCACACTACTACATAATGTAGGACCCCAAAGTACTGACAATGATCTTCTGGACCGCCTCCTCCTGTCGACAGTGTACGGCTACCTCGTTCGAATTCTCAGTATATCACAAGCGGTGGTGTCGCCATGAACGCTCACTAGTGGTCTGTGAACCTGACCCAAAGCCATCTGTGGTGACGTCATCGAACGGGCCAATAATACTACATCAGGGCACGGGCCCAAGGATGTTATTGAAGGGAATGAACCCAAGAGGTAAGTGTACGGCATAGAATGGACGTCGAAGGAGGCATAAACAACACAAGGAGACAAGTAGGATGGCATCAGCGGTGGAAATACAACGAAAAAAAGACATCAGATATGGTGAGTTCCTTTGCCTGGATTAAGTTACAATAATGCCATCACAAAGAGATCTCCATTTCCATTGGAGGGAAACCCAAGAGTCAATTTCACTGCTTTGAAGATGCAGGTTCAGACGGACTTGAGTCGAGATGGTGGCCAAGGACGGCAGATGGGTTGCCACCATCTCGTCTTAGTGTCGGTGGCTCCAATGAACACGTTGTGTTGGAGACTGTCGAGACTATCTGAATTCATCATCTACAGTGCCTCTGCACCGGCGTCTTTGGATAAAAAGCAGCTGTATTTGCTTTCGATTGGCTCATTGACGGAGCCCGCTGTCGGACGCCGGAAAGATGTTCTCGTCCATACATACGAGGGCGTTACAGATGACCTTATTCGCCGTTCTCCCACTCGCGCTCTCGGCAGACAGACTCGTGCTTACGCTGCGCGTGTGTTTGCCTTATTATCACTGGTCAAGGGTCTCATCACATCGAGATGGATCGTCAGAGGTGTACCCCGCATTCCTCGATTCGATCAAGGAGAACGATGGAATCCTGGTTGAGAAGTACGGCCAGGAGTACATATGGAATCGCACGGATCTCTTCTTTCCCTTCGCGGAGTGCCAACTGGCAGAGGATAGAAATTGGCCTGTGATGGATGCTGTGCTTAGCCTGGCAGATCTGCTATACTAGTGTCTTTCTGAGCTCAATTGACGACCTTAGTATGAGTGACCTTGCTATGGGGGTTGCAATTGTTCTTCTCAATGTTGACGTACAGAAAACAAAGGCCTTGGAATCCGATGCTAAAAATATCTTCGGGCCTGTGGATCCCTGGTGCCATCACTGTTTGCGGTGAACATGCGCTCATCAACGCACTGGTAGCACTTGCAGAGGACACTGATGCTGACGGTATACGCTCGCAAGTTTGCAATTTAACCTACATAGCCTACCTGGTACCACACGCCGCTCATGGAAGTGCAAGACACGTTGTTCAAGGAACGTCATCTGTGGTCTCAGGGGTCCCGCTACGGGCGAGGGTATGGATTGGCTAGCAGGAGAGAGACGGTTGGATGAAAGGGGTGGAGACGGACTTGTGGGCCCATGGTGTGGATGGCCTTCAGAGACGTTTTTATTACAAGAGCTACCTGTTCGATGCACGTATATTCACCGGCGCAGGAGAATACTCTGCGTGCACTCCATCATGAAGCACAGGAGGGTGCAACGCTGAGGTCATGAGGAGACCTGTGCTTGCGTCGACTTCGGGTTCCTGTTCGTAGAATCGAGCTTCATGATATACTCGTCCGTCAGTGTCCCGTCCTCCCACCGCTTCAAGATATTATTCCTGTAAATCCCCATATTCGACCCTCCAAACACTTTCAATCGTGCCAGCCGCCGATCCCGCAGCTTGTTTTTGGGTAGCATACCCGACACGGCGTGCACGATGATCTGTCGTGGTCTCAGTGAACAACGATACGAAGAGGAAGAGAAAGGAAAGCGCACCTCATGCGCCTGCTTTTCCATCACGTCCTTGTACTTTGCCTCTTTCAACCCACCCGGAAACATCGTATGCCGGCGATACACCAGCTGATCGTCTTTCCTCCCCGACACCTTGACGTTCCGCGCATTTGTTACCACAACGTAGTCACCACAGTCAACTATCAACGAGTGGAGAAATGTGAATGAAATGAGCGGGTGAGACGGCGGAAGCACGTACTGCTTTTGTCATAGATGGGCTTGTGCTTGCCCATGAGTACGAGCGCGATGCGTTCTGCGAGTTTTCCGAGAACCCGGTTGGATGCATCTACCTGGTGCCAGACACGCGCATATGCGAGAGCGGTCTAAATGAATCCTGTGGTCAGTTGCGTCTGTGGTGTAGTTGTTCAACATACATTGCCAATGGCTTGCGACATGGGAGCAAGAAACACGTATTGTGTAGGCGTTATGTACAGTAAAATATGTAATAATATGTAGTTCCAAGCTTGCAGTGCACGACGATCTGTTCACTACACACAACTGTGAATTCGTCGTTTCGAGATCACTACTGGCGCGCGAGCGCTGCAAAAAATGGTTCGAAGTACCCTCCGATGGTCAGTAGCTACATGGACCTGCCTCGCCGCCATGTGGCTTGCAAGCCAAGTGCACGCAGCACCCACGGACGGTGAGTCCCTCCGGTACTCTGCAAATGTGCACAGAAGACGTGTTTAATGACCCTATCGACACCAGTTCCCTCAGCCGCATCCTTCTACGTGCCCACACTCCCTGGACTTCACCAGGATCTTGCGCGCCCGCTACACATATACGCTGGACACATCGTTTCGGACCCTAATGTTGCTGCGGCAGACCCTCTGGACGTCCTTTCGCACCTATTCTTCGTGCTCGTAAAAGCCCGGCGGTCGGCTGATAAGGAAAGACTGATGTTCTGGTTCAATGTGTGTTCTTCCTTTTGAGTTGGCGTGTTCGACTTGACGGTAGCATTTCAGGGCGGTCCGGGGTGCTCCTCTTTCGATGGGTTGATGATGGAGGTGGGTCCTTGGAGGATGGATGAAGAGGGACTGCCGAAGACAGTAGAAGGCGGCTGGGAAGAGTACATGACTATGGTTTATGGTACGTCCCAGGTTAGGGCGCCCCTCCTCACAGCTTGATTTATTCTGGATCGCTAGTCGATCAACCTGCGGGTACAGGCCTATCATATACCAGTACGAATCACTATGTGCACACTTTAGAGGAGGTATGGAGACCTTCCTTACGTTTGGCGCCAAAATGTGATCACTTAGCTGGGTCTGTTAGGCCACGGAACAACTTCTCCAATTCCTTCGTACATTCTACCAGGTCTTCCCGGAATACCTTTCAACTGACGTACGTCTGCAAATGGCAATCCCATATGTTCCTAACTTTCTGTGCAGACCTATCTTGGAGGGGAGAGCTTCGCAGGGCAATATATACCTTATTTTGGTGGGCTGCATTACCAAATACACGTTCTTCGTGCCACTGATGGGTTCCTTTAGCCCAAGGAATCCTCGACTCCGAACTCCATCTCCCTCTCAAAGGCGCCGCCATTGGAAATGGCTGGATAGATGCCCGCAGTCAATACCCCGCTTACATTGAATATGCTGTGGCCCGCGGACTCGTGGACCCCGCCTCGGAGGTAGACTTCATTTCGCTCTCCCTTAGGAACATCCAGTGTTTACCTACAGCAAATAGCATTACAAAAACAGCAAGAGAAGAACAGACGAATGCATGGCGGAGCTCAAGCTCATCACGGACATGGAGCCCATCAACACTGAAACCTGTGAAGATCTTCTTGGATACGTTCTCCAACCTGGTCGCCATAAGTTCGTTTACATGTGATGCTCCTTGGTGCCTTAATTAACCGCCTTGCAGCGTCGATGGCGTAGAGAAATGCACGAATGTTTATGACATCCGTCTGGAGGACGACGAACCCTACTGTGGAATGCAATGGCCTCCAGAACTCAAAAACGTTACTACCTACCTCGATGTAATTGCCGCCATCTGTGTGCCTATGGACCAAACTAACCACTATGCTTCGTAGAGAAAAGATGTCGTTGAAGCGCTGCATGCAGGTGCCAAGCCCGAAAGTTGGGTCGAGTGCGGTGGCCAAGCCGGGAGACATTTCAACTCCAAGCTATCTACGTCAGCTATTACGCTCCTTCCTGGCCTGCTTGAACGGATCCCAGTGCTCTTATTTGCGGGGGACCAAGACTTTATATGTAACTATATGGGCCTAGAGAGCATGATCAAGTCAATGACATGGAATGGCGAGAAAGGTCTAGGGGTTCGTGATCACTCGTGTCCTTGCTATGTTGGATCGCGTGACTTTTATGTATGCAGAAGGTACAGACGAAGCTGTGGAGCGTGGAGGAACAGCCAGCAGGGACATGGGTATCCTCGCGTAACCTCACGTATGCAAAAGTTCGTGTCGCAGCTTCACACATCTCGGCCACGTGCGCTTACCCTTACCTTTACCAGATATTCAATGCCTCGCACATGGCTCCGTACGATGTGCCAATGGTTGCACACGACATGATCCTTCGCTTCGTGGACATGAACTTCTCTGCGATCGTAGATGGCTCGGCGCTTATACCAAGTAGCATCGGCGATGAATCGAAGCCCATCTTCTTTGAACACCCTCCCCCTACTCAAACTCCGGGGAAGACACCGGACGAAATGAAAGTGCAATGGGAAGGTGAGAAGTTCCTAATTCAAGTAGGAGTGACTAGTACTGAGTGGTCGTCTAGCGTACTACAATGCTGGTTCCGCCGTTCTGGTCCTGCTCCTCATTGCCATTGCAATCGGACTCTGCATATGGTGCCGTCTTCGGAGACGACCTATCCAGTTCTCGCGGGTTTCTTTGGGTGAAACATCTGAAGAAAATATCCCTCTTAATAGTGCGTCTGATGATGGTACTTTCCGGCGGACCAAGGGCAAGGAGCGTGCGGTCGAGAATGAGGAAGGGATAACTGTTTTTGATGTCGGAGAGGACGATGGCTATCACACCGACAATAGTGAACACCGTTGACTCGTAGAATCTACTCACGGACATTTTACACGAATCTTATAATATTTCCTGTATGACGAGATAGAAGGACAATAGCTTCGTTCCATTGAGATGAGATACAAACAAGTTTTTCAAGTGGGAAAGGCCTGTATGCGTCATGGTTTGACCCAACCGTCAAGGCCACATAGTAGCAACTTCCCCAAAGGAAAGCGGGTACGGAAGATACAGGAATATGACGCCGCACGTAGCCCTACATCAAGCCCTCGCCCCCCACAGCGAATCAACACCGCACAGGGCGGTAGATTCAGCTGCAGGAGACATACCGAGAGCGAGCAGAGCGACCGTGCTTGCTCTTGTGAGCGCCCCCGAGAGGACGCCTCGCTCCATCGACCAGAAATTCAAACGCCTACATGACTGACGCTTCGGAAGGTCGAGTGGACACTGAAGAAGAAAGAAAAAAAACAGCCAAGAGTTTGCGAATTATATATTATATTTGAAACTCCGCCACGCTGAGTGCCGCGGTCAGTCGCGTCGTACTTCGGTTCTTGATGCGTTTGTCGACACTGCCGAGGCCAAGCGGGCTGGGAAGGGACGAGTACGCTGTATGCCCTCCAAACCTCCGAGAATGCATTCTCGCGATGGAAGACTGTTGTGAGGAGGTACGCTTTATTGCACGTGCCGTCTGGGCAAGTCTCTGACAGCCTGTACGATGTAGGCACACGAAGCCCAGCAGCTCCTGCGCAACGGTACTTTTGATCTCCCAAGAATGCAGAAAGTGCTGGAGAGCCAACGCGTACGGACCGTTCTACCCGGCTCAAACCACCTGACACTGATGAGATCTTTTGTAGGTGTTCCTTTTGATCGATGAAGGCACCGTAAGGAAGTACAAGACGGATTTCGCTGATGAGATTGAGCCGCAAATTAATGAACTGATCGATCGTGCTGAACAAGGGTTGAAATCCCTGCGTCGGAAAGAAGCCCTTGTCCAAAACAAGGTGTGTCCCTTTATGATATCAGCGTCGGGTGTCACTGAGATGATGTATTAGGTAGAGGCAGCACGAGCGATGCGATCACGAGCTGCGACAGCACCAACAGCCAACAAGCGTGAAGAACGCAGGATGCAGTTGCTTTTGAAACAGCGTCAGCGTTTGGAGCAAGAAGTCAATGCCTTGGAATCCGACATATTGGCATTGGTATGGAACGCGACTTCCGATACCAACGCGTTACAAACTTACACTTATGCCAACAGCAACACAAGAGACCCGTTCGATCATAGCGGCGATTCCTTTTTGGAGGTCTCTTGCCATGGTCACAATACACACCCGAGGCGGTTCGGTCTGTTTCATGAAACTGATCTGTGTTTTCCGCTTTTGGGCCCATCATACGATGCAACCTCATTCACTGGACAAAACCCTTTTACTCTTCTTGCACTCTGCGATGACCTTTCGTATCCCCACCGAGTGCGTTACGATAGTCGTGTAATGTACGATGATATCATGACACTATTATCAAGGTGGAGCTATCATAAGGCAGGTTACTTACCTCATGTTCGGGGAACATGTTTCCCTGACTGGTGGCGGGGGAATACACTTCGGCCACACACTTTCCGCTAATACAGGACAAATGCCATTCCATTTTCTCACCACATGGCTGTATTCTCCGAGCCTCCGAATGCGCCGACCTCCTTTGGGCGTCTGCCAACGGGGAGCGACCAACGCGCTTTTGTCCTGTAGTTGGTGCTGTATACAGCAAAACAAATTCCTGTATGGGCGGACCGCGCGGACATGATGCCCTATTCAAGCGATTTTTGCATAGGTTTTTCATACACGCTTGTAGCCAAATCTATTAAGCGTTGCGGTGCTGATGACACGCAGCTTGGCACACAGTGCGCACTCCATTCCTGGTTAATATCGGCGCATCATGCCTCCTAGGCGTTAATCAAAGCGGGACTCCATACATGGTGTACCCCCTCAACGACTTCCGCAACGAAATATCCAATTTACCCATTATTCGGGCCCATGTGGCTTTTCCCAAGCACAACACTGGATGGTATATGGGCGTTTATTCGTCATACGTTACTATCGTACCTTGGTCTTTGATCCCTTGCAAATTATCCCGGTCCTTTGTGGCGCAAATTCGAAAGCGACGGTTTTCTGACCCCCTGAATTTGGGCGTATCTTGGCAAGGACACCTTGCTGTTTGGAACAGGCCGGTGTTCGCCCTCCCGAAACCAACCGAATGTTCACAACCGCCAATGCCAACTCGCGATGGAGATCCCTGCCATTGGGTCATTCTCGACCTTTGTGGCTTCTTCTATACATCACGCACTGAAGCCAATATTCCAGTATGGCGTCAACTGAATGTTTAAATGCTCTTGCATTTCGTCGAGATGCACCAACACAATCACCCCGTTCATTCGCAGTTCTACATACACCACATGGATAACTTACCTTCTGGCTCTAATGGTTTCAACACCGCGTTCAATGACGATGTGAGTTATATTCACCACGATGGGGAGTTGAGCTGATTCCCTTGTAGGACGAACGGATGCTACTTGACTTCATCACTCGTCCCATCGAACAACGTCCCTACACCTGCGAATGGGTGACTTCTGACACGGCCTGCCGTCTACCCGTCATCGGCGACTCGTTTTCGGTGCACTTGCGCGACCACCACGGGGTCGTAGGAGGAGATAAAACTAAGATGAGTTGCGATTGGCTGAACTGCGGCATGGTCATGAACAAGGAAAGCATCGTTCGGCATGTCGTAGAGGGCCATCTCCAGTTCAGATTTACTTGCGACATATGCCATGCCGTTTTCAGTCGTAGACACACTCTGAACGGCCACATGCAGAAGAAACATTGAACATACGTTTGTCCTAATGCCCCTCTGGTTACTCATACCTCCAATTCTCTCCTTCTACAATAAGCCCCGCTCTCCCTAACACCCTGCCGACTTACCCTCAGTTGGATATGATCTAATCCACCTTCCAGAATTCCCCGCGTTGTTCATTTCTTGTTTCTTGGTTTAGTCCCCGTTTACTTGACCTGACCGTCTCAGGATATCTGTTTTGCACATTTTGCCACTTACAATGATGCGTCGTTACTAGCTTTTTCCATAATACCGATCTGGTGTAGTAATGGTTCCTAATTGACAGTTTCACTGGACTTTGACTGTTCTCCAACCGACCGGTCCGAGAAAGGTCTAGTTTAGGTCTAGTAATACCCGTATCTAACTAATTGTCAAGTACCTCGGACTTGTGTGGATGCAACCTACAGTATGGAGTGGGAATCGACCGACCATGCTGTGCGACTCCTCGTTTTACGCAGCAACTCAGCTGAAACAGACACTTTCTACCAACACACGTGGAACAAGTATTCTACAACTCCGTTTCTTGAATGGAGCTACCTGGTCTTGTGAGGTGAACTCACCAACATGCTCTTAATTGCCACGACTTCCATTCGTCAGCATGAGCAGAGCTTGTTTAGATGATTGATGGAACGAGGCCGTTGCCTATGGTCTGTCTCGCAGTTGGGGATTGGTTCTCTCCCAGCCACATAACCCGAACCAGCCATGCGAGGTTGAAGGGAGCCAATTATTCATATACTTACCTTTCGTTCTTCCCTCCATTGCCTATGCTACAGTATACATCTGGTCTGACGCCCAACCCACGGATTCCTTTGCGGTTGTCTCAAGTTACACCAGTGACCTTAGACTCACCTATTTGGACATCGTCATCACCCTGGCCTTCAGGGACAGAGGGGACACCACAAAACGCCGATCATCGATTCCATACTCTTGAAGGACTCGGGATTCCCATCAAGTAACGCACCTATCTGATCATTTCATTCCATCATTAGGCCTGCACAAAGCTCAACCACATAACCACACAACCCGCCCACCAAACCACCCACAAAGTTGACTGGTTCACAGTATGGAAGCTATCCATGTTTGAACACCCTAGAGCTCTTGATTATGCCGTTCGCCTCGCGGAGCAGAACCCGGTTCTCCGACGTCCAGCTCTACGAAGACGAAAGGGCAAAGAACAGATTCACTCTTCAGCCAGGGAGACTTCTCCCCGTCGCTGTCCAGCTCTGCAAGAGATAAAATCAGTCTTCTATATATCAAGGCCAATCTCGATCTTGGTATCCTTACTGGTCTCGTCAAGGTCTTCTATCTAAAAGACTCCAAGTCAAACAGTCAGGCGCGTTCATGGATTATGGCACTCAAGATGGGGATGGAGGAGCGTCGCCTGGCGTTCGCTGAGGATGAATTGGGTTGCAGTATCTCTGGCGAGATACGAGACGCCCATTTCGTTTCATCATCGTTTATGGAGGCAATGTCGTAACTAGGATGACAGAAAGTGAATTTAACAGAGATGCAGGTCCTTGAGCCGAAAAACTTGAAAGCCTTGTGTTAGTTTCTCTCGCTGGAGACAGAGACACTGAAGCCGATACAAAAGGGAAGTCTGAGAATATGGACGACAAGCTAGATTTGGGGGTACGGATATTCAGAATTCGTAGGCACCCAGAAAGTTAGATAATGCAGCTTACAGGTGCAAGGGACGTCGGGAACACTGATCTGGGGGATTCAATGGATGCAAAGGGTATACTTGATATCATTCCTTACGCGGCGGCCAACATCATCCGTCGCCATCTACCCAAACGTACCAAGGATGATCCACAGAATGGCAGGAATCGTGGTGCATCCGGTTCCAACGATGATGTTGCCGGGCCTAGAGGTGACCCTCCAGCCTGGCAGCCCATGCAAAACGTGGGGCACGGACTCCGACTGGATGAGTAGTCACAAGGCAGGGCCGAGCTGGATGAAAAGGTTGCTTGGTTAATCTGCTTGTTTGCAGTGCGCACCTGGGAGGTTCAACGAAAAGGACGAAGAAACTCCGGGCGTCGGAGGAAGTGCGCTACCGAAAAAGGAAATCTAATGACATTAGCGCAAGTCGTACTTACACTTTGTTCTAACAACGGTTCAGTTCGTCAAATAGTCATCATCAAAGCCCTAGGTTCAGTGAACTTGAAGACCTTCGTAATCGCTTCAACTTGTCGACAGAACGACAACGCAGATGGAATTCATCCCCCAAACTCGACACCGGTGATTTAGTCAAGTGTACTCGTGCACACACCGAAGTCAACGGGAGGGAACAAGTTACCCACAATCGTTCGGGTCGCGATATTCTTGAGCTAGTTGCTCGAGCCCTCGATGGGATGTCCTTCTTTGTCCCGGCCACATTCCTTATCATCGTGGTCTGCTAGAAATAATTGACCAGGCCAGGCCTCGTTTTGCATCTCACCACAGCCTCGAGCTTCGCGAGGAGGCGCGCTTTGGTTCGGTCACTTGTGACATTCCTCAAAGCCGGTTGGGTGGACAGTACTGGGGTCTCGAGCTCGAGATCAGAGATTCACTCCATTTTGACAATCGACGACCCCTTACGGATCGCTGTCTGTATTGTGGATTCCAGGTTCGTAATTGTAGGTCACCGGACTTCTATTACATCGTCGCTCTGGGTTCTGCTGTGGTACGTTATGGCGAGACACGGATCTGACCTCTGGGGCTGGTGGTTTTCGTGGGAAAAACAGTTGTTGATGCAGGTGCTTCCCCAAATTTTGATTTCGATTGGTTCTTCCGCCTCGTTTGTGCTGTCTCATCATTGCTTTCGACCGCTCCCTCGTCATCCCGCAGTTCATTCACAGTGTTGTACACTGGGGTGGAACTGGGTGGAATTGTTGTGGTCTTGCCTGCCTCGGTAAGTGTTGGTTGTGATTGGCCCATCGTACTTCCGTTGTTGGCCGTTTCATCCACATTTAGCGGTTCATCTCTTTCCATGTTCGTGCATGTCCGCGTTTCGGTCAAGGATGTTGCAATGAGACCCAAGGCCAATGGTGTGGTTGGTCTCTTAGGTAGATTTCTCGTAACAATAGAGAGGCCATCTGGCAAGACAATTGCAATTCCCTTAACCTAGAACATAGCATCTGAAAAACTATTATGTCACGGCCAACATAAAGGTATATTTCCACAGTTTGGATTACAGAATCAGAGGTTCTCCTATCATGACAGCTTGTGCAAAGTCTCCTGCATTTAGTTTGTGCGGCCCGCCCTCGGCCAGCATAGGTAGTTGCACCAACCCATTTGCACCACATAAACTTGCAACACGGCTGGATCTTTGACCACCAGTGGTCGTCGCCTGAAGGCCATTTGGTGTAGCCTGCACGATAACCCGGTGGAATTCTACACGGGTATCGAGCGGCATCGAATTTTGGAGCTGTAGATGAGTTCAGGATATGACAATAACCATTCTATAACGGGATAGGTTCACCTGGACCCTGACCCGAGGTAATTGGCACCTGTTTTCCGGCCAGGCTCCGAGTCTCCTCAAAGCTGGAACCACGAAAATATGGAAGGTGACGAGCGCAGAGGCAGGGTTCCCAGGAAGCGCGAACATGAATTTTCTTCCTGTCTTCGTAGGTATGCTCGCAAACGTCGTCGGTTTTCCAGGTTTCATTGCAACTCGTCCAAAGTGGACTGTTCCATTAAATTTGCGCTCGATCACTGGTTTGAGGAGGTCGCTTGCGCCCATCGACGTTCCGCCTGTTGTCAAGAGGATATCGGCAGTATCAAGACCTTGAGATATGGCTCGGACATGCGCATCCACACTGTGATCACGCCACACATCGGAAAGTTGCAGCGAGCTCAGTCGGTGGGACTTACTTATCAGCGACAATACCGAGGTCTATGACTTCGTAACCCATTCCTTCCAATGTGGTCTGCAACGATGGACGGTTGGTGTCCCATATCCCGCCCCAACTATCACCCGAAATGGGGTTTGGCGACTGTAAATCGAGGAGTTCGTTGCCTGTACTGAGAAGGGCGACGACAGGCTTTCGAAACACGGTGACCTGTTTTCAAGACCGTCACATTATCTACTTTACAGGGTGCAACGGGGCTAACCTCTTTCCGTCCAACAAATGTCAAGGTTCCGACCTCGCCCCCGACACTCGTGATCACCTCTCCTGAAGGCATCACAAGGTCTCCCTTGCGCACATCCGTCCCTGGCTGCCGAACATTTTCTCCTGGTGGCACTTGAACCAGCGTTTTAACTTCATCTTCCTCTATGTCTTCTCCATTTGCGTCTTTGGTGGTGGATACCAGCTCCGTGTCTTCCACCATTATCACGGAGTCAGCTCCGGATGGTAGAGGTGCACCTGTGTTAACTCGGAACACAATGCTTTTGGGCAGCTCATCCATGACTCTGTGAGTTTGGGAAGTAATAACCTTGTATGTGCCAGGTGGCTGGGAAGCTAATGAGCACCAAGTTGGTCAGTATGAAATTGCAGGGGACGGTCACCAAAGGAGGGGCGCACATCGAACGGCATATCCGTCCACATGAGTGACCTTGGACGAGGGAACATCCTGCGGTGCATGGACATCCTCGGCAAGGACATGGCCAGCCAATTTCGGTGTAACCTACACTGATGTTAGCCACAATCCCTAAGCATACGAAACCGCGTACTGGTAGCGTGGCCGCGCCTAGGGGTTGTATCTCGGTGAGAATGATATCCAAGGCCTCCTGGAGACCAATCAGAGGGTATGGTGACACCCGTAGGCGACCAGCCGCTGATTCAACCAGTCAGCCATACATCGCACGATATGAGGATTAGCCAAGCATACCAGAGGCAGAAGGATCGTGCGACAGTGCAGTTCGAGGTTTGGGCATTGGGCATTTTGAGTGGTGATGGCTATGGTCATGGACGTGTTGTCCCTGTCCAGCGGGGGTATGCCTAGATCCCAAAGCTGCATGTACAACCTCGCCGCTCCCCCCTTTGATGAGGTCCAGAGCATGATCAAGCACGTCGTTTGACAAGAGCGCATCCAAGTTCTCCCGGACTGCTTTGACGCTCCCCGGAAGCGTCACCACCAATGTTTTACCAATCGTACCAGCCACAGGGCGGGACAGTGCTGCCAGTGGTGTGTGCTTCAATGAAGATGACAAGAGTAGGTGTACTAGTCCAGGTGCCTGCCGTTCCAGCAGTGGCGATATTGCCTACGAAGATCGTCATTACAACCTGCGACACAGTCTTTGGATGGGAAGACGATAAGTGCTCACCTCCGGAGTTCGATCTCTCTCACCGAAACCCGTACCACCCGTTGTAAATATACAGTCCAGCTTCAGGTCGCATAGTTCTTTGATACTGCCACGAATACTATCTGTATCATCTGGGACGATCGCCGACGCGGCTCGCTGGAATCCACGAAGGTGCAGAATCTCTTGGATCAGCGCACCGGACTTGTCTTCGTTAACACCTGCATGTACACTGTCGCTGACTTTACTGCTTGATCAACTGCTATCCGATAGTGTGGGAGATGTCAACCGCACCTGTTATGACTCCGACGGAAAAAGAACTCATAGCGTACACTGGTTCGACGATGATATCAAAGAACACGGTGGAAGCAATAGGTTTAGCGACAAGCGCGCAAGTCACTATGACGCAATGACGACATCTATCTTATCAAGCAAGGTACACCATAGTAGTTGTTCACTTGTTGTGCCATTCTGGCCGATCCGACAACGAAGCTGGATAAGTGACTAGTAGACGAGCACTACGGGATCGACCACCAGCACCAGAATTAACATCTGCCGGAGCTGTTGACGAATAAGTGGTAACCAGGTTGGTAAGTTCACTTCCCACTTTGCATTATTGATGCAATGCCAACTTCAATATGGTCAAGTAAGCTACAAGACGAGTTCCTCCAACCTGTATAGACCAACACCGAGCGAGGCTTGCTGCTGAAGCTGCTTACGCCGTCGCTTCCATTCCGCCTGGCTCTCCTTCGGCACACCCCCAGCCTCCTTCTCATTTAGTATCCGCGAGTGTGCTTTGACGAAAGGCTCCAGTGGCCCACGCAACTGCTCCAAACGATCGATGTAACCAACCTCGACCTCGACCTCTGCTAATATCCGCTTCAGAGGTTCATGCGATGGCTGATACTGCAGCAGGGCTATACACGACGCGTCGAGCAGTGCCAGCAGGAACGCAATGACCTAGAGAAACGTTAACCTAGACTTCTTAACATCGGGAATCCACTCACCTTGGGATACGGCGGTGACCCACCAGAATGACTCTCCACAGTCAGACCAGCATTGGTAGCTGCTGACTTGAACGCAGTCTCCATCTGGTCTTCTGTCCCCCCGTACAACCACCCGTCTAGCGTCCCCAAAATGGTCACCAAATCACGGGCATCGGAAAGATGTTTCCGAATGGCCAACCGCATAGCAATAGGGGTGAAGGTGTACGATATGCAGACCGAAAGACACGTCTCCAGAGGAGGTATCCATGGCTCAGACGAATCCACTTGCATGGCTTCCGAGTTCATTTCCCGCTTGCGCTGCGTGTCGATAATACATTTGACCAATGACATCATTTCGTCCTCCGAGATTCCGACAACGGAACGGAAAGCGAGCATAATGTTTTCCTTGCCACGTGTGAAAGGATAGCAGGCAGCGTTGGCAGAAACACTCACCCAATCGCCTTGATCACGTAGTCTGCTTATAAGCAGACCATCACCCATAGTGGCATTTACATGCCCTTCCTCCAGAAGATAGCGCATGATGCGAGGAGAATACCTTTCTCCTGCCTTTGAATCGGGTAGCAGTACCGCGTTAACGATTCTTTTCACGAATTCGTGTCCAAACTCGCGCTGAGAAACCTAGAGGCACATCAGAACCTCTGTCATACGTACGAAAAATCTGTGTCAACGCCATACATCATGTTTTTTGGTCCACGTAAAAAAAGCCTCATCGGCTCGTTGTGGCTTCTTCTTGGACATGGCAGTTTCGATCATAGACACCAATTTCGCCTTATCCTCGTCCATTGGGGAGATTTGAGAATCAAGTTTTTGTGGTACGAACCATTCTTCTGATGCAGACGCCTTTCCGAGAGCAGCGGCAAGGGTCGACTTGAGAGTGTGATCATAGGGAAGGGCATGGACTGTGTACCGCACAGTGCCTTGCGACTTGTCTGGCGGCTGCCATGGACAAACGGTCAGTAATACTTGTCCTTCGTCGGCATGAGTAAGGTGGAGGAAGGGGAGTGAGTCGGTCGATGAGGAAGGTGACATCGTCTGCGAAGCAAGCAAGACCCCATAACGGAGGTCCCAGAGTTGAAGAGAAATATCTTGGATATTCCCTTCGACGGTAGCAGCAAGTAGAACTAGGGATGATGAAAGAGCCACCATAGCTATGCCAGGGTTATCTGCTATTTTTTTTCTGAAGGCAGCAAAACGATGCAACCGAAGAGGCTCCGTAAGCGATATCGTATCCAACGACGAGGAATCCCAACTGGAAAGCTGATACGCATTCCAAATGCCCCGTGAAGCTGGGGAAGAGTAACAACGATCAAGATAGGCGAGGACAGACAGACGAAGCGACAACACGTACTCATGAAACTAAGCACACCGGACGCACTGCACGTTATGCCCATTATTCTTGACTCGGCGGGTTCTCCCGACTCGTCGATCTGTAGCTCGCAAGTTCCTACATGCACGATCTTGTCGCCGAGCAAGACGAGTCGCACGTGTATTGCAGGTCCAGCATAACAGCATACACAGGCGATACTCCCAACCTTTTCCGTGTCACGGTGGATAAACGAACACGAAGCCGCAGGAAAGACAAAGACATCGAGGAGGTCTCGTTCGCCTGACCACTCCAGCTGGCATGTAATGTCTACGTCGGGGTTCGCAAGGGCCAATTCGCCGTTCTCCCACATGATCAATAGCGGTAGCGTCTCATTGTCGACTTCATATAATCGTACGGGCCGGCGAGGGGCCTACGTCCACGTCGTCAAGTTGAACGAGGCAGGTTACCATTCCGTCAGAAAAAGGGACACACCACGACAACTTTTCTCGCCTCTTTCACGACACACGTACCAGACAGAGGCTGCTTCATGATCCAGATGGTCCGCCGCCGCTCCTCTATTGCGACCTCGGGGGCCTGTCTGACGATTGCATATGTGACGGCCATTTGCACGTCGTCCTCCAGCACACGTCGACTGAGCGCAGGCGCCGCAAACGAGACATGGTCGCCCACTGAATGCGAGACCACCGAATGTATATTTTCAACCTGGGACGCGGTGAGCCTACTAGAGCCAGGCAAGAAAAAAAACCGAGATACACACGTCCACTATGCGGGTGCCGTCCGCTTGGATCGTTACCGTGGCATGGCCACGAAATTTTGGGTTGTAGGTCGTGCATATCGGCCGAATGGGGCTGCCTTTCGTCGTCTGTGTATTGCTAGAGTAGAGTAAGAAGGGCTCTCCGATAGTCGAGCCCATCGAAGTGCACTGTGTGTAGAGATCAGTTTTCTTTCTCGCGGTGATCGGGGGCTCCCAAAGAGCTTTCCAAATGGAAAGTCAATCAAGACTATGACTTGGCTAATATATACCATGCCAATCAGCAGCAGTACAAATGGGCCATCGACGAGCACGAGCACACTCATACATGAAGCAAGCACACAACCTATTACCGCAGTAGTCGGAGAAAGAAAAAAGAAAAATAATGTAAACCCGCAAAACCACCCGTACCATGATGTCGAGTCACGTCACAAAAAGTCCTCGCTGACATTCCAAAAAGGCTTGCAAGCACACTGATCACGCAAGACTCCTCCACATACCCTCGACGGGGATCCTGCTTCTTGCCTCCAATATCTTCAACGCGCGGAGCCGGCCTCGGGCCTCGTCGAGTACACCGATCGGGCCCGATTCCTCGTTACTCTCCCCCTCGTCCCCGCTCTCCGCCATAAAGTCGTGAGGGCCAGGGTCCAAATGCCGACTCTGATCGCGGTCTGCATACGATGCTCGACGGAAGGTCGCTGCAGACCCGTCTGTATCAGGAGACGGTGGGGCCACTTCACGCCATTCAGGAAGAGACGATTTCGGCAGATACGATGCCAACGACAGCGGTTCTCTCTGTCGAATGAGTGGCCCGATGTTGATAGGCAATGACGCAGGAATTCCCGCAGACCATCTTCCATCTACAGACTGATTCAGCCTATGTGCTGCAAGCCAACTGTACGGTAAGGTACGTACCCTGTGTGACGTCCCAGTCACTATCATCGATGTCATTGGGGGTGCGCTCGGAGTCGTCTTCGTTCTCCTCGGCTACCAAGACCCCATGAGCATCCCTTATATAGTGTCGATTCATCAACGTCTTCCACGCCTTGCTATTGCGTTTCCAAGCCCCCCTATGGCTCGGCGTATGCGCAGCAACGAGTTTCAAGATCTCCTCTTCTTGCTGGTCGACGTCTTCATCGTGGTCCATCTCCGACCGGCTAATTGGAGAAGCAGAACGGTGACTACCCCCATTAGCACGCGTATTTGCGATACCTGTTCTCTGCCGGCGAGCCGAATGTGCAGGAAGGGATGTTGGCCAGAGTGACGACAGCGAGGCCGGGAGCCCCGTATGGCTACCCGAGCGATGTCGCCCGTGTCGCTGGGGGGACGGGGTACTGTCGACGAAGGAGAGAACGAGGGGTCCCTCTGACGTATCTCGTTCACTACCTTCTTCCTCGAGTTCAAATATCATCTCTGCAGGTGACGTCAATAAGAACATTCATCCCTGACACACAACCCAAACCTTCGGTATCCCGAGACTGCTCGACAGGAGAGCCCTTGCCATCTTTCTCATTCGCATCGCCAGCGTCCACCTTGATATCAAAGGTGACCCTCCGCTTGCTCTTTGGCGTCGTCCGTTCTGGAGGGGCCGTAGTGGCCTCTGCATCGGTCTTCTTCAGCCGACCTTGGCTCGGGGTGTGCTCATTGGCTGAGGTCAGTTTGCCGTCTGACGTCTTCATGTCCTTGGTATCGCCGATCGATTCCTCCTGCTTCTCTGATCTCTGGGCGGGCTCCTCAGTTTCGACGACAGGTTCAGGAACGGCCTGGCGCTGGCGCGCGTGGGAAGCCTCGGCTTCGACGACCGAGAAGTATCGGAAACTAACGGCGGTATCCTGTGATTCGTCCATTTTGCGCTTAAATGGCTGCACGATAGCATCCGTAATGGTAGAGGGTCCGATCGACTCGTCGTCCGAGGGCGGAGAGCGACCGTTAACCGAACCGAGGGACGAGGGCCGTGAAGAATACGGTGGGGATGATCGAGGACTGTCGTGTGACAAATGGGTCGGCGTTGATTGGGCCCGCTGAGCGGCTGGATGGTGGAACGCGGAAGTGGCAAGAGACGCCGAAAGCGAGGACATTCTGGGTATAGACGACACAGGGGACCTTACCCTTTCTGCCGGACCAGCAACAAAGTTCCGGACGGAGACTAGTGGTGTTCCGGAGATACCAGTTGCTGGATTTGGGAGGCGACCACGCCCCCTCTTCCTCGAAGAGGTCCCTGTTTGCTCTTCTGCCTTGCCAAGGTTCTCGATGAACTGTATCCATAGACACTTGACGTCTCTTCTTAGCTTGTCCTCGGCCACCTGCAGCTCAGCGACCTTATCGCGTACTACTGCCGAAATGACCTTTTCAGCGTCGGTCCTGAGGGAGTTGGAGTTGGACTCGGCAATAGAGAGTAGATGGGTAAACACGGGATGGGGAGGGACAAATGGCGCTGGGGGGAACAGGGGCTTCAAATTAGACAAGAACGGCCCAGTTGAGGGGTCGTATTGCGACTGGTCCGGCGATTCGTCGGATGCGCGATCAGCGGAGGGAGTGTGAAGTGGCATTGTGACGTCGGGCACAGCAACGTGGAAAATGGGGGAATAAGCCGAGGACGAAGAGAGGCTAGCAACGGCATCGGCAACCTAGATTGAATATATTGCAATGAGTACGAGGACTTGGAAATGAAACCGTGATGCGAGACAACGAGAGGAGGGCAACCCGGTGAGAGCGGCGGAAAGGAGGCGCGGAGCAGACTGGGAGTGGGTTGTTCGAAGTGGAGTGCTCACCAGGCAACTATTGTGTGCCTCGATCCAGCCGTGGAGGCTCCTTAGGGTCTCCTGTTCGACCCAGTCCAAGGAGGGGAGGAGGGGGCCTTCTTGGCCATCAATATCGAGGGGAACCAGCTGTTGGACACGATAAGCGAGCGTCTGGCAGACCAGACAAGTGAGCGTCGTATATCGGATGCAGCGTCCAGTGTCGGCAATGGGTGGACCCATTTTCCTTGTTCTCATTGTCATCTGAGGGTGCTCCTGAAAAAAAGGCGGTTTGGTGGGTAATTTGTAGACAGCAGTTAGGCCGACCTACGATGGCGATGCCCTGTTCTGCGACATATGTCAGTGCATAATCAGAGTCGGCGATGAGGAAATCTGGTGGCTTTCCGAGGTCTGGCTGGGGCCATATGCGAATGTTGAGACATTTGCAAGCCATCGCGTGGTCGAGCTGGCGTGAGTGCGCCATCGAGCAGCGATGGAAGCAAGGACAAGGGAAACGTGCAAGACCAGCGTTTACCTGCTGCTAGGTGGATTGCGTTGGACGATATCCGGTGCCGTACAGCTCGTCCACCCGCCCCATTTTAGGAAACGGAGGACAACTCGGGTCACGTGGACACACACTAAGCGGCACGTGATCCTAGCGAGTAGAGAGATTCGTAGTATGTACGCGTACACCTTTCAGTAGATACGATTATTCCACACACGAATGAGAGCTGCGCACACAGCAATAAGACTGGGAAAAATAAAACACCAGCTGCGGGTTGTCTTCCCCGGTGTTCTAAACGCGAGTCCGTCCAGTCGAGAGCGGAGACCGGATCGCCCTTTGTTTTAACCCGAGTGTACTGCCTTGAATTTGCCCGTGTTCGACTCGAACCTGAAACTGAACTGCATCAAGACAACCCTAATGCATGCTTGCATAGCAGTAAGCAAGATCCCGCGTAAGTCCCCTCGGGCATCACCTCATTCGTGGGCGGTGAGTAATAAAAAGATTGCAGTGATTAGGATTGGATGTGGCGTCGAGAAAACGTACGGCATTGGAGACAACTTGTTGGTGGCGTCCGAACAAAGTGGAGAACAGGTGGAATGTCCAAGTGGACTCTCGTTGGATGCGATATGCGTATAAGGTAACATGACACCATAGCCAGTGGTGGTCGGTGCGATAGTCAACGATCGAGGGCTGTAATGAAGGACTCGTGCTCGTAGACACGGCTTGATCGCCAATCCACGTGCGACCAAAAGTCGAGGTGAACAAGGTGGTCCACGGTCGTTCCACTGTCATGGCCCACGATACGGTATCCCTGGCATTGTGCTGTGGAACGCTTGACATTTGTTGGTGTTTCCAAATAAGGCAATGCCCTATGCCCAGCCCTGTACCCGAACCCTCTGCCCAGTTGAATTTAATTTTCGCATTTATTTCGCATCAGCTCCTCTGCCACCGACATCCATCCTCTTCTTCCCACTACCACCACCGTCTCTCTCCACACAGTAAGACGCGTCTCTACGCGTCCCCGTCACGTATACTCACCCGCTCTCCCCCAGATGCCCGAGTCGCGCGAAGACTGTGTCTACCTTGCCAAGCTCGCCGAACAGGCCGAGCGCTATGAAGGTGCGTACGCGACCCTCCAGTGGGTGCAGACGAGCTCATTTTCATCCTCAGAGATGGTCGAGAACATGAAGCGTGTGGCGTCCTCAGACCAGGAACTCACCGTCGAGGAGCGCAACCTTCTCAGCGTCGCATACAAGAACGTCATTGGTGCTCGCCGTGCATCATGGCGCATCGTATCGTCCATCGAGCAGAAAGAGGAGTCAAAGGGCAACGAGGCCCAGGTCGTCATGATCAAGGGCTACCGTGAGAAAATCGAGTCTGAGCTCGCCAAAATCTGCGAGGATATCCTCGCCGTCCTCGAAAAGCACCTCATCCCCTCTGCTGCCTCGGGAGAGTCCAAGGTCTTCTACCACAAGATGTGAGTTTCTCCTCTTATCTGCGGTGGCGGTGCACACCCTAAATCAATTATTTTTCCCAGGATGGGTGACTACCACCGTTATCTCGCCGAGTTTGCCACCGGCGACAAGCGCAAGGAAAGCGCAGACAAGTCACTGGAGGCCTACAAGGCCGCCTCCGACGTTGCCGTCACCGAACTCCCACCAACCCACCCCATCCGTCTCGGTCTCGCCCTCAACTTCTCCGTATTCTACTACGAGATCCTCAACAGCCCCGACCGCGCATGCCATTTGGCCAAGCAGGCTTTCGACGATGCCATTGCAGAGCTCGACACCCTCTCAGAAGAGAGCTACAAGGACTCGACACTCATCATGCAATTACTCCGTGACAACCTCACCCTCTGGACTTCCGACATGCAGGATGCTGGTGCGTAATTCTGACTCGCGTACTAGGATCATGCTCAGTCTGTTTCACAGACAAACCATCCGATGCCAAGGACGAGGGTGCTGATGCCGATGAATAGATAGTCCAGCCCGTGTCCCTGGACTCCATTTTCATCCCGTAGGATTACAGGGTCTCTGCATAGTTTTTTTACATCATTGCATCGTCTTACCTCACGATTGTCTCCTTTCCTCTATGTTCTTTTATTATACCGTATCGCGCGGTCACTGTCTCATGTCTTGGTGCGGAGGTGAAATCAAATGTTCATTAAGCCAACTCAATCTGGTCGTGCATTGCGTGTGATCGTGTGGTCCCGCCGATGGTCTGAACCATGACCAAGACTACCGTGCTCGGGGTGCTTGCCCTGCTGTCAGTCTACACAGTCTACCATGCTGTATCAGACGTACCACGGCACATATCTCCCCATGGATGTCGCATGTCCTGGATGTCCCCGTCGTATCTCTCCCAGTCCGAGTTCAACAGGTCCTGGACACCCCTTGCAAGCCGGTACTCCCTCTGGCTATACAGAGAAGTAGGATGGGAGCCTACACAGGTGAGCAAGTCTCCCTCGTCAGCTCAGGCTGATCCTACTGGTCCTTAGCCCATGGGCGTCCCTGCACTGTTCATTCCAGGGAGTGCAGGCTCATCGCATCAAGTACGCTCAATTGCCTCCTCCGCCGCTCGACAGTACTTTTCCTCCCCGTTCGTCGTCTCAGAGGAGTTCAGCGGACGAGGCATGAAGCCACTCGACGTGTATGCAGGTCTGTGCTGACAAGTCTTGTACTCGTTACGCCTGACCTCAATGACTATGTACTAACCAGTCGACTTTAACGAAGACTTTTCTGCATTCCACGGACCTACGCTCGACTCCCAGATCGCATACACCTACACAGCGATCACCTACGTTCTCTCTCGGTACCCTCCAAACACACAGATCATCCTCATGGGCCACTCCATGGGCGGCATCGTAGGCACCGCGCTCCTCCCCTCGCCTAATATATCCGCCCTCATCACCATGTCCACGCCGCACACACTCCCTCCCGTCCGGTTCGACGCGCGCATCGAGGAAATCTACGCGCGGAACAGGCACATTCTGAGCGCCGACGAGACGCCCATCGTATCGCTGTGCGGGGGCGCCAGAGACCTGCTTATTTCGTCCGAGTCGTGTGCCTTGCCCGAGGTAGAAGATGCACGGTCGGAGGAGGTGTTCAGACGCACGGTGTTCATGTCCGCGCTGGAGGGCGCGTGGACGGGCGTGGGACATCTTGAGATGGTGTGGTGTCATCAGGTGCGTTGGCGTGTTGCTCGGGCGGTGCTTGAGCTTGGGGGTGCGGCGCGTACCGTAGAGGCGCGGACGGGCGTTTTGGAACGCTGGCTGAGGGATGGACATGTTCTGCCACCTCGATTAGATGCGCATCCGGTGGAGTCCGATGTGGGCCAGGGGACCCGTGAGATACTTCCGGAGGGAATGCATCTCGTATTAAAAAATCCACGTGGGCGGCGGACGTATATTTTGCCTATCACACCGGCGAATAAGAGTGGGTCGAGTGCCCGACCAACTACGTTCATGCTGTATGTCTCGAGAGGCGCTGTATTGGGCGTTGCGCCACATCACGCACTGGACCTCCGTGCGTCTGTGCAGCTCTGTGTGCCGTCTAGTGGAGGAGACCCTGATGTAGAGTCCGCTCGCTGTGTTCCCCTGGAGCCAACGACATTAAGGCTTCTTCCGAGTCCGCGCAGTGGCCAGCCGTTCCCAATACCAGAAGAGGGTTCTGACGAAAGCGAAGGAGTGGTCCTGTTTGGGGCGGAAATACCTCCAGGAGCAGAGGGCTGGGTAGGCATAAGTATCGATGCTGGTGAGCAAGCCGGTGGATGGGTTGTCGGTGGATTTAATACCAGGGAGATTTTAATAAGCAATGTTGGACTTGCGGGTCGGGCATCATTTTTCCAGACGATTGCACTTAATTGAAAATGACCTTTTACAGCACTGGTTTTCGGCACCGAAAAAATACGGCTTACACCTGCGGACAGCGGAACGTTGAGGACCCGGGTTCGTGTGCCGCATCTACCCCTTAACGCGCTTCTTGTTTACAGACTGATCCCTCAACTCGCTGACTCGTCTTCTTGTACCGGTAAGCACATTATTTTAGCGGTTGTTCGCTCACCAATACCTTCAAGATCCGCTGTATCCCCCTCTGCTCATGCACACTTCGCGTTCGTCCGAGGTACACTACTATCCTCTCAGACACAACAAACCCATTCCCCTCCACTCCCATGCTGCCGCGCCATATGTACCACGGCTGAAACTTCACCCGACCCAAGGTCTGGACCTGACGATTTATTCGTCTGGCCCCAGCTGTGACGACGTGGTTGAACTTGTGCTTACTCTTGACTGGTGGGGATCACTGGGCAGGCTCGGGACACGATATCCGACAACGCTGCTCAGCTTCTGCGTCGCCACCGTCTCGCTCGTACTCTTCCACGCATGGCGCCCCTCTGAACGGCCGCGGAGCGTATCAGAGTCTCTGGAAGCATTCGTAAGTGGCACTATGCCTCGGCTCATGGGTATTGCTGCCATCGCAGCCTTGCTCCCTCTCGGACCGGAATGGTACCTAGGTTTGAGCGGGGAGTTGGGATTGCTGGCAAGTGTGTGGGCGGTGCTTTTTGTCGGGTTGGCGTCGGGCTTGGTGTGCGTCAGTTGGTGGGTCCTGCAGGCTCTGATGTGGCCTCTGCAATTTATAGCGACGGCCGTTATATCGAGGTACGTCCCCGTCACGCGTCCTGCGCAGGGGCTGGTACTGAGGCTCCCGTCAGAAAGCCCGAGGACCCTGGTTTGAGACGCAGCACAGCCGTTTCCATGGGGCTTGTGTTGCTCTTGATTTTTTTGTTTGTCCCGTGGCAAGTGGCGTTCTTGGGATGTTGGATTATCCAACTTCTGCACTGCGCAGCGCATCTCCAAGATGGACGTGCTTCGAGCATGGCGAATATCCCCATGGAAGCGATACCCCTCCGACTACAAACTGGTGATGGGGATGGCGACGGCGACTCGTGCGAACGGATAGGAAACGGGGAGCTTGAATCCTCCGCGATCCACGACACCTGTCGATCGCCGACCGCACATGCCCAGGCATGCCGAGCGGCGACACATGCTTTCCATCAAAACGCACACATTCTGCTACTGCTAACGTGGCTATTACCTCTGACGGCTCCAGTGCTTGCTGTATGGGTGCGCACGCTGCTGACGGCAGGATACACCACGCCGTTCAACGGGGATCACAACGTGGTCAAGGTTGCTCCGATATTGTGGCTAGTGGATTACCTTGGCCGGGGCCGAACTCTCGATACTAGGTATTCTGCCTTTTTTTTTTGAAAAAAAAAAGATCTGTTTATTCATGTGTCTCTGCAGAAGCTGGGGGAGGTTGTCTCCCCGATGGGGCTTTGCTGTCGTTGGTGTTGTGTCGATGTCGATGGGCGGTCGCTGGGTGTACTTGGCGTATGACGCTGCGAACGCTCAGGTCGGTCTCGTGCTCCTTTGGGACGTAGGGCTGTGGTACCTGAGATGAGTATTTATTATTAAGGGGATAGGTGCCATTCCGTTCAATGAACATCATTAATCAAAACACTTACGGCGGCTCAATTCTATATGTATTGATTGAGATGCGGCGAGGGCAATGACACTGTGGTGAGTCGCGTTTTTTTCTACAGGTTGTTGCTGTGACGGCTGTGGCGTGACGGCAGTTCGGTGTCCAGGACGATTTCATGACACCATAAGCGTATGCATTCGTCAGGTCGAGAAAATTTCCTGCTTGCGTCACGGCGCCTGCCAGCCAATTACATCAAGATCTTATTTTATTTATAATAGCGATTAAAAAGTTAAGCCCCAGGTTTAGGTGTGCGCGCGCTCGACAGAGTATCACATGTCATATGGTTGCCGCTGTAGATGCTGAGGCTGCCGCTGATCTTTCTTCTGACTCAGCGCTAAAGCTGTAGAAATGGAATCGTGAATTCAGGTATAAAGGTTTGGGGATTCAAGTGAGATGTGTACTTGTCACCATGCATCCTACCGAACACATGCGACTCACATTCAGCACTGACCATTGCGTTGATGCCTCTATCTTCGACGACCATGGTCAGACACTATATATGGTGTCAACCGGCGGTTACACCCTTCAGACGACCATTACCAAGATAAATGGTCCCGGTCACAGTACGGAGGTGCTCGCCGGTATCAACTGGAGAAGCAACATCATCTCGTTCCAGGGGAGAGAAATTGATGCAGATCATCTGCTTCGCCAGAGGAGGTTTGCCACGTATGCTTTTTTCTTAATAGAGTGGACGAAGGATTGACCGGTAGACAGGGGTCGCTGTTTTGACGGACCTGATCATCACACTTACAAATGGAAGATACGGAGCCCAAATTGTTGGGTACGTTCATGTCCGTCGCCTGGTATTGTGGCAATCGCTGACCAATGGGTCTTGAGTAGCTCAAACGACAAGACACAGGCGTTCGGCTTGCCACGTACCATCCACCAAATCTGGGCGTTACATCTCCTGCACATCGACCGTATCTACAGGTGTGCCCATCGCTGGGCCACATGTTGGACCACGTCGTGGTGACCTTCATTTATGCAGAAGAATTGAGCAAGCGATTACAACGTCGCTGGGGGTGCAGGAATCGTGCTAGTTGAACATGCAATAGACATGAACAAAGATTTTTTTTTCTATTTCCAGGGGGATCACGCTGTCACCGTCATAAATCTACTAGTCTGCTCTAGGCGGCCCCAAGAGGGAAGCGTGTCTCTCTCCACCAAGGTAAACTGTAATACCTGTATCTGACTTACTGTGTTTGGCCCCGAACAGCGCCATCCGAGCAGAGACAGACACTTTATTTACCATCAGTCACATTATATTGTTCTCCTTGGCTCGTATACCTCGTTACTGTATTATAAATATAACCACAGCGCACGTCAGAACTACTGAGAGCTGCTGAGCTTCCACGGAAGTCGAAATCGGAGAACACACGGATGGCCTGCAAGTTCAAGGCTCAGTGTGCCGTGATGATTTGCCTTGTTTGCTCCTTCGAACAACACTTGTAAACACGGGGGCCTAACAATTCGATCCGATCTTGATATACATCCGGACGAATTTGAAGTTTCCCAAACTTTCCAGCTCGTATTCGTGACCCATCTGTATCTCTGCTGTCAACACCACGACTCAGTGGGTGGATCGTAAGTACTTGATTTACATAAAATCTTTTGGCGTGAAACCTGTGGGCATTGTCAGCCCTTGCGGCATACTAATAGGTTAACGGGAAATAATTTGATTCCCCGGTAGAACATCGTAAGCAGGCTGTCCAGGAATCTCAACTAACTTATATGTACAATCAAGGAGCCTATTTTGCTGTTCTCGGAGTAGCTTTGAACAAATTCAAATCAGCAGTCCCGGCTGTTTCAGCTTCCTCGTGCTTCGCCTTTTGCGTCGTACACTGGTGAGTGGGCAAGTACGGTCTTCTATTTCTAGTGTCCTTGTTTCTGTGGACCATGCGTCACCCACAGGCATGATAGCTTTTCAAATCCTACCGTGGCTGACGACCTTCGATGGTGTGTCTACCGTTGGTTTTTTTGAGCACCAAGAAAACTGATAGCATGCTAGTTACATTCCATGGGGTTCGTGTTCGGCATTGAAATCTACGAGGTTTGTTTGTGTTATTGCAACTCAGATGCACCTCACCATGAGGTGTGCCGGTTACCCACTGCGATAATGGATACACGTATCATGCCCACCTCGTTTTCGCTGCCCAGCGTCGAGTTTATAATAATCCGTTATCCAGCGAAAGCCAGGCATTCTTTTCAATATGCAAGATACGCTGGGAACGGGTTTAATTAATATCGATCATCCCTGTCGGACCTCTCCTAACAGCTAGCGGCAGTACTAGCCTGACATTCTAATCTTAGTATCCATGCTAACACACACTGGGGGCAAAAACCAATGTTTGACCACTAAACATGGGTCAAACATGGGTCAAACAGATACTATGTTCCAATGATATTCCTATTATAAACATTCATTGTAAAGATTTACTATGTTCTTGC
>Ga0307518_10000414_pt1 | contig 32896 bp, 17 predicted proteins | sample 25_EM_MG_FD_203889 | JGI IMG/M metagenome (GOLD analysis project Ga0307518, IMG submission 203889) | Populus trichocarpa ectomycorrhiza microbial communities from riparian zone in the Pacific Northwest, United States - 25_EM | ecosystem: Host-associated > Plants > Roots > Unclassified | place... | reverse complement strand
TAAGACATGGAGTCTTAAATATTTACAGGAAGGCCACTGAGAAGCGAATGAGTTGCCAATTGTCAGTGTTAAGGTGGACAGGATTTTTGTTTTCTTTTAGTAATTTTAGTTATTTAATTAAATTCTATAATTAGTTCTATTTATTTATTTATTTTTCAGATATTGGTTGTTTTTTTAAATAATTTTTATTTGTAAATATATTAAAATAGTAATTTTTATTTTTTAAAATGATACTTTAAAATAAAGGAAAAAAAAACATGTAAAATGATACTTTTTAACCTGTTTTTCAAACAAAAAATAAAAGTAGTGACGTCGGGATATAATAGAAAGTGGCTTTCGGGGGCCTGAAGCCAGGAGGGTGGCGTTTTGTTTATGGGCTCTACGTCACAGGATTTGAAAAGGTAGGGACATGAATGAGTGAAAAAATAAGATTGAAGGGCATAAAAGTATGGGACCTTTCTGCCTTCAGGCACCAGTTGGTCTCCCCGAAAAGTGAATAAATGATGTTCCATTTTATTGGATTCATGTGGGTTTCTCTTGGTGGGAAAATAATGTTCGTGTCCATTAAAAAAGATGAACACAGCAGAAGAAAAGGAGAATCCAGACATGCATGCATTTCCTCTCTAATAAAGTGAAATTAAATTCGATAATAACTCTTGAAATCAAGAAAGAGGACAGCTAATCTTGATCTTGAGTATAATTTAACTGGTCAGATTTTAAGTTTGTTCTTTGAAAATTACAGGTCATTAAAAACTTATATAGTCATTAATTTTAAAATAAATGAGATTAGTTAAAATACGTACAGTATATCCCTGTAAAAAATACAAAAAGAAAAAGACAGGTGAACTAGAGAGCTGATCCTGACGGGGATTGGTGCTAAATCCTGCTGCGTTGATCTTGAATTGAGCTGGCAGCTGGGACATTTAAGCTCCTGAGGTGAATTTGATTGCACATAACTAGATTTTACTGGGTTCGAAGCTTTCACACTAATTTCTTTTTTTGTGTTGATGTCATAAGGACCTTGAAGTTCTTCATTCGAGCTAGTAGAAGGGAGGAATCACCTCTACCTACCGTACTGTGCTCTATTTATATGGTCTTGCTAGCATTTATTGAGGAAATATATAGAGGGAGCAGATTTTTTGTTTTTTATTGGGCTCCTTATTCTTCCTTTGTTTTTTTAATAAAAAATGATAGAATAATAGGTACTAGCATAGTACCGAAAACCAACCCAACTCCCGGGATTGACTAGGTTGAAAAAATAGCATCGTTTTGAAAACAAATATCAACTCAAGTTCTAATTGGGTTGGTTATTAGCCCGTTTAATATTATAATAATTATTATTTTTAAAATTATTTATATTTTAAAATTGCATTGAATAATCCACCTCCTTGCTAGCTAGTTGTCGATGAGATTTCAAATTTCATGAAAATAAAAAATGAAAGGTGTAAAATGTGAAAAACCAAGCCAACAATTGTTCTGCTAGATCTTAGATGAACCTTGGTGATGTAATAATGAGGGTTTTGCCAAGTTTCCAAAACACCTATTGAACTATATTTATTGCAGTAGCTAGCATTTAATATACTGTTGACTTTTCAATATCAACAATTATTTGCTAGTTTTTGTAATTTAAATCTCAAAAATATAATCCATGAGTCTTTCCTAACTTTAAAGCTATGTTATCCTAAAGTATTAAATGGAAGTATCTTCTCAACATCCATGAATAATAAAAATCTTAGATTAAACTGAAGAATCAGAAAAATTAGATGTTATCGTATAGCATTGTTAATGCTAATAAGTAAATTCATCAAATCTACAACCCGAGTTATGAACTTTATTAGATTGAATTAGTTTTTTATTTTATTATATGATAAGAAAAACACAAAAATCAATTTATAATTAACCTAACATTAAAGAATAAAATTTAACAAAAACCTAATATTAAAAAATAAAATTGAAAAAAAACCGGTTGGGTTATTTCTTATAATCCTAAAAAAATACAAATACATCAAAAAGTAAAGGAAATAATGTATACCGATGAAACATTATTAAAATATTGAGATGATGGTATATCAGATCATATATATTTTTTAAGAAAGTTATTAAAATGATTATATATTAGATTGACCCGAATCAATCATAGTTCACTTGTGAAACCTACAATCTAAGGCACGAGAACGTAATAACCTCGTAGAACACAAATCAAAATAAATTAGAAAAAATGAAAACAATATCCAATTGAGAAAAAAAACACAAAAATATGACTCGAGTAAAACTAAAATTGGTAGTCCGTGCTACATTGTAGGTCGAATCAAATTGGTTCTAATGTAAAAAATAAGGATGATCATACGACAATAATGTTTATAAAAAAAGTAAGAAAAATCAATGATAGTCGTTTTATTCTAGTATAAGTTGTTACACGTGTCACTTGAATATGACGGGGCGATTTACTCAATGGTGTGTACAACACACGCATCATCTATGCAACTTTTATATATATATATATATATTAAAACATCAAATTGTGCATTCCATTCTAGTAATAACAAAAAAGCCAATATAAAAGTATAAACCAACTAAAGGAATTTTACTTTTAAAAGTCAATTCAATCATTTCAATGGATATATATATATATATATATATATTATACTTAGAGTTTTTCTTTTTAGGGGCAATAATGTTTTTCCATAAAAAAAAAAAGTGAAAAAACAAGGTTGTCAACAATCATTTTTATAATGATCAAGAGACCTATAAAAAGACATCTTACCCCAAACTAAAACAAATAATTTTTTTTTTTTTAAGAAAGGCATTATGCTATTTTATTAAATAATATTTTCTCTCTTATGCTGCGGTGCCTTTCCCACGGGACTTAGTTTATTCTAACGTGTAATCAGAGAAATATTACCTACCAGGTGAAGTACTGATTCTTCTTCTTTTGTATTTTGTGTTTTTCTTTTCTTTTCCTCTTTTCCGAGCTATGATGAAGTACTGATTCCTTGCTTAGATTTACTCGAGGAATGTAGCCTTCTTTAATCTTACGGGCAGTTTAATTATTCGAATGTCCTGTCCAGGTAAAGTGGTTGCGAAGCATTTAATGCTTAACGGTCTGATTAAGGCTAAAGTTGAAAGCTATAATTAAAGACTTGTCTTCGCAAGCTTACATTAGGGCATAGTTGTATTTTATGCATAGCACGAGAGCCTAGTGATAGCTCTCTTCATAAAAGAAACATTTGTACAGTCAGGAGTCCATGGGAGAATGATGAATTGACCAAGTAAAACTAGCCAAATTAGTCGGCGTGATTACAAGGAATGAGAGTGACCTCGAAGGAAATATAAGAACGAAGAATGTCCTGAGGATTCATGGCAGCCACAACAAAGTTGACGAGGAGAGTCTGGTTTTTGGGGGAAGCAGCTACAGCAAGCACAAGTCAACGTTTCAAAACTTTGAACAAATGAAAACACGATGGTTTGAACGTGTTGAATCTGCAAGTCCAGTGCGATTAAATTCCCCTTATTTAATGGCCTCCTTCCATGACCTGACGTCTCTCTTCTTCTACTAGTCCTTCTCCTTCAATCAAGTTCAGTATTATTAATGCATGCATGTATAGAAATGAAAGTAAAATGGAAAAAGGATTGGAACTCTTGATCTATTAGTAATCAATTTAGGTGAAGGACAATGACGGAGCCAAGAATTTTTTTCGTTCTATTCTACTAAATAAATACATAATTTTTTTAAGATTAATTATTAACTTATGAATATGAATTTATGAAGTTAATTATAAAATTTTAGTCCAAATATATTACTAAAAATATTTAAAAAATAAATTTGAAAATACATGTGAAAGTAAAAATAAATTCAATATTAAAATTACATCTTTTGATATTTTATAAAATAAAATTCATCTATAATCAAATCTAAATTGATATCTTCAGCAAACTCTCGTTCAATATAAATCATCATAAAATATATTAAGAACTCCATTTTCATTTTATTATGAAACATATTTTTAACATATTTTATAGTTGAAAGTGCTCATTATTTGGTGACAGTGAAAACATGCAAAGTCAAAATAAGACGAATTAACCTATTAATTAAATGATTGTGTTGCGATTTATTTGTTTTGATTAATCCTCGACATAATTAAAAAATGATAGACATTTTGAAAGTTCTCATAATCATAATGAATCACATCAATCTGATAATACTCCAGCTGAGATCTTAAATAATGCATCTCTTATTCATTGAAACCTTCATGATAAAAATTATCAACAAGCTTGCAGATAGTATCAACTTTAAATGATTTAAAGTTGTCCTTAGATTCCAAAGCAGAGCTAAGTACAAAAGATTTCATTGTCCCATCATTCAATTTAGAATTCAACTCTTCCAATTGAAAATCTATTGTTGACTTTTAGCTTTTTATATGAAGTATTTATTTGAGGTACGCCAATCTCATATTATGTGCAAATAGATTGTACATGTGTAAGGAGAATATCAAATTCGGCATCTCTTAAAGTTTGAATCAATGTTTTAGTAGTTGAGATAAGATTGAGTTGAATTTGTGTGATGGATAGTACCATATAATAAATGAAAAAGGAAAAGGTATGTTGTTTTTGTTAAATTTTATGAGTTGATTATGTAGAGAAACAATAAGTAATCTAGCATAAGGAGGATACAATTTTTAACTTCGACTCTCTTAACTCTAAAAAATAAAGATTTTAATTAAAGAAAGTGACTAATTTTATGGACAAAGCATTTTTTTCTTGAGTTAATTTAATTAAATGTAACTTAAACTAATATAATATTAATATAATAAAAAATATTAATGAAATTTTGACATGGGCTAAAGCCCACTCTAGCCTTGCATGTACATTCGCCCTTGGTTAAGGACCTTAACAGTTGATGGTGCACAGTTAAAAAGAAATGAAATCATCATGCGGATGATCCACTAGATACTGACATGATTGTTAAATAACTAATTCAACTCGAAAGTTTAAATTATTAAATGAGGTCTTAAAATATTATTTATATTATTCTTTAGCATACCATCTCAAGTGAAAGCTATTTGGGCTTAAAACTTGCACATGCTCACACTATCTTGTATTTAATTTTTATCAAATAAATAAGAATTGTGATATTCAAACTCATGACAGCTTGAACATTAAAGTAATGATATCATATTAAAAAATCAATCAAATCTAAAATCTTAAACTATCAAGTAAGTTTTTAAAATATAATTTATATTATTTTTTAATATGTTTCCATTACGTTGAATTATTCAAGGCTTAGTGGATATATTTGGGGCTGGACATCTTCTGTCCAGTCTTTGGGATATGTGTGCCTGGGTGCGTGGCTTCATCAAGCTCGGTGAAGACCTCGAACCCATTACAAAAGACCAATGACTTACTGGCCAGTTGGGTTAGCTAGGTTTCTTAGAGATTGTGGCACCCCAATTGAGGTTTTCGAGAATTGTGTCAACCTCCTGGGTCTGATGATGAGCTGGGTCATACAGTGTGACCATGTTTAAAATGAAGTTATCACGTTTGGGCTTTATGAGTTCGAGCGCACACCCTAGCCCTTGGTTTTATGCTCGGGTCATGCTTTGTATTTTGTGTTTTAGGCCTAGGTTTTGTCTCGTATTTTATGTCTTGGGTCTAATGTTTTGGATGTAAATCTCATCATCCTCATTATTCAGAATGAGAGAGCGAGCAATCATAAGAAAATTATTAGCTGAACTTATTATATTTTAGCAAGGCTTTATCTTACATTCTACAACTTTAATTACTTCCGATATATTCTTATATTCTAGGTTATTCTATAACCTAGGCCAACCTCTAAATTCGTCGTTTTTTTTTTTTAACAAATTAGGTTGTTGTATAAGGGCGTTTTGATCAATTTCATTGAGAATATTTAACAAAATATAATGTATATCTAGGAACAAATTTGAAACAATTATTAGATAATAGACCTCAAATATAAAGATAAATTGAGCTAATTCTGATAGCATAATAAAATAATCCATCAAAGCTCCACGACTACCAAGATTTATCAGGATTAATTTGAACCAACAAGTCGCCCATGTACACCAAAAGAGAAATGATAATTCACCAGCATAAACGCAATCCTTGACATCCAAATGCCCCAGCAAGCACAGATAAAGATCAGCACCAGTACACATACACTACTTGGAAATCCAAGAACGAAGATCACCGGAAAAGAAATCAGCCCAGCAAGCATCAGGGAGAGTCTGCTGCCGAAACCCTCCAGCTTTCTCACGGTTTCTGCAGCTTTATGGCAGAGAGAGTATATGGACGTATATAGGGCTCTAATTACGCTCGTCTCGAACTTCTTTGCTTCTCCAAAACTTCAACATCATGGAAAATTAAGGAAGATTCTTCCTAAAACAAAGAAAAGCACGCTAAGCTAGGCAACACTGCGTAGAGCTGAAGAGTAAACCTCATTTTACCATGAAGTTATAAGATCAGCGCATCAGACACCATTTTATTCTTTCTTCTTTAGCATCTGTTTTGTGGATCTCGAATTTAATATCGTTCAAATCAATATACCCATACACATTTTTAATTTTATTCAATAAATTATGGTTTAAAAAAAATTCTAAAAAAAATGAGTACAAAACACGACAGATGTTTGACACAGTTGTCGTAGAACATGAAAAAACGAAAATGTTACATCAATTTCTGAAAAGAAAGTATACCAAACTAAAGTGTTAATTAATTAATGTACCAATCAAAAAGTGGCTGAAAATTAAAATTCAATAATAAATGAATTAGTGAAAGTGAAGGGAATTTGCTCTTCTTTTCCCCATAAATTTAAAATCTACTTGACATGATTTATGAACAGTCGTGTTTTAAATTTTAATAACTTAAGTCATAAATCCAGAAAAATTATATTTCAGAAACAATTTATGACATAAATAATTTAAATAAAAAACGTATTGGAAAGAAATAAGTAAAAAATATTTTCTAAAAAAATAAAAATTATAAAAATCGTAATTAATAACTCTTAAATACTACTGCACGCAAATCGTGCAACTCACCTATTATGCTTCAACCTTTTGGTCTTAAATAGTATTTGAAATTTCCGTGTATATAAAGTATATTTTAAAATATTTTTTATTTGAAATTGTATTAAAATAATTTATTTAATTTTTTTTATTAATAACAATCAAAAACAAAAAAAAAATACTAAAAAAATATTAATTTAATATAAAAAAATAAAAAAAATTCAAATTACAGTACAAACCGCGCGCATTCCCAAACTACCTCCTAATTAACATTCTAGTTCACCTCAATCCCATGGAATTTCTTTAATTTGATGATAGAGGATTAACCTAATGCAATGTCTTTTCTTTTATCTTTTTTTTCCTGACAAGGACATAGGCAGTGGTAGCCATAGTCTTAATCTTAATTTATTTCGATGATCTCTAGGCTATTTTTATAATATAAATTCCATGCTTCTGATTACTTCCTTCCTTTACTTGATCTTTCAATTATTAATTCTGATATTTTTTATTGAGAGTTGAATTGAATGGCCCTGCATTATATGCTTCTGTGCTTGCATCAATGATCCCCATGAGTAGGGCAATGGACCTCACACTTCTACAAGGAAGGGTTAATATCTTTCTGTGGTAGAGAACAGGTAAATTAAAATACAGAAAAAAAATAAAAAACTACTTAATTATATATGTGTGGAACGGCAACCCCATGTTTGGTAGACAATCCCAGTCGTCCTGAAAAGATGAGGGTTAAGACAAAGACCAAAAGGGTTGCTCACAAGCATCCAAAACCAAATAATTGGAAGCGAGAGAGCCAGCTATTGGAGCCAGCCAACACATGCCCTTGCTTTTGCATCGTGTGGATTGGAGTCATTGCCTCGAACCTTCGATTTATTCTTGCACGATCACCACGCACTTGGCTAGCTCCATATCCCCTCAGAGCGTTCTTGGCATCTTGAGGAAAAAGTGATACAGAATTGGATCGAGGTTGAAGGTGTAAAGATGGGGTACTGCTGCTCAGATTCAAATGATGATGATACGAAGCTATTAGGGTTTGTGCTAGCTCTTGTCTTGGCAATGATGCTGTTGATTGTTTGCCATCCACCTCATGCAAGAAGAGTCACTATTTATCACTGCACTTGAATTGTCTTCTCCACGATCTTAATTATAGGTAAATAATTATGCTTCTGCAGAAGCTCTGAGTGTTTATTGAATTATCTTTATCGCCATTCCAAGTGTAACTTGCAACTAAGTTCAACCATATAAACGTGTCACTGTGCATTAATTTAATAAAATGAAGGCGGCGCCACTGTAATATATTTTTTTTTTTGGTTGATGAATGAACGAATTCCTTGTTTAGAAATTTACAATGCTATCACCATGCCAATGTTTCACATATGGGTTTTAATTAATTGGTACAAATATTGATTAGATCGACAGTGTAGTTTTTTTTTTTTAAAAAAAGAGAAATGGAATAATAGATAGTATGGATTTGAAATTGATTAACGAATTTCTTTTTGTAATTAATTGTTTTTTGATTTTATCATTTATTGTTTGAGTTAATTGAAAATTAACCTTCATAATTTATTTTTGTTTGCTTTCTATGAGATTATCTCAGTCTCATGCATGATCCAAGTCAAGGGTTTGGCTGGTTAAATTGGGTTAACTTGGGTTTGTTTCTATCCTTTTTAAATGATTTGTTTTTCAATTTCATCATTTGATGTTGGAATGATTAGAAATTGAGTTTCATGATTTATTTTGATTTGTTTTCTATTGGGTCATGGTCTTATAATCCAAGTTGGCAAGTTAACTCGGGTTTTTTTTAATTATTTATTTTTAATTTTATTCTTCAAAATTAGGTTGGTTGAGAATTGGGCTTCAATATGTTTTTATTTTTATTTTCTTTCTATGAGGTTATTATAGTCTCATGACCTGAGTCACAGTTTCTACATGTTAACATAGGTTAACTCAGGTCGATTCAATATGTTATTGTCTAAATATTTTTTTTAAAAAATTGTCTTGAATTTTTTAGTTAAACTATGTTTTTTTTAGGTAGTCTATAATGTTACCCATTTTTTACCCCATAAAAAAATCAAGAAAATAAAAAAAAAAGAAAATCCAAAAATACAAGAGGATACACATGAAGAAAGCCTAAAAGATTGTCAAAATTGGTGGTGAATGACCAAAATGATAAATGGAAAAGTTGGAGGACCATAATGTATAAGATTGACAAAATTGATGGCCCAATTCTGATTGATAAAAGACTCATTTGATGATAATATTTTTATTTGGGGTAAATAAATACAAATTTGGATGAGTAAGGTCTTAATAAGGATTTTGAAAGGCTTAATTAATTTTATTGAAGATTTAATTGAAAGGAAAATCAGTTTTTTGGAGTCAATTGGAAGAAATTGAAGTTTGGGGACTGAAATTGACCTTTGAAAAGTTTAATTGGTCAAATTAGTGGGTTTAATTATGAAAAAAATAAAAGTTTGATAGCTAATTAGAGATTTGATAAAAGAAATTTAAAACCAAGGATCAAATCATAAAAGACGCAAGACTTCAAGAGCTGAAATTGACCAAATCAGGGGTCAAGTTAAAGAAAATTAAAAGTTTGATGGTCAATTAAGGATCCAAATGCACAAATCAGAAACCAAAAACCAAGATGAAAATGACATTAAACTTTAGGGCTGATGATTGAGTTTGACAAGAGTGAAATTGCATGAAATTAAAAGTTTGTGAGGCAATTACAGGTGCAATTAAAAGCAATTGGAAGAGCAGGTACTAAAATAAAATCTATTAGATCCCAAATTAAAAACTCTAATTTCTAGGGGTTAAACCTAGACGACGTGTCGTTCAACCACTGTTCATCACTTTCCTTGACAGTTGTGAATGATCGAGTTGACACCTTCCAAGAGCTCGTTATGAAGTTCTAAACCTCCAAATGACATGAGGTTTTTTTATAAATGGAAGAAAAGCATCCCTTCTATAGCCCTATTTTCATGAAATTGGACGTTTATATCCTAATTCTTCCATCAAAGTCTCTAACATCTTGTCTCTAATAAGCCATCACTGCATTTTTAAATTTTAGGTTGATTGAGTTAGCACTTTTAAACAAATAAATATGGAGTTACAGACCTCTAAATGGAGCAATGATAGATCCAAAAGAAAGGCGTACAACTCCTCTACCAAGTTCAGGGGGTCTCCGATGATGTTTACATTAGAGTTTTTTTAGCAAAGCCTCAAAAGTGGAAAACTCAATCAATCTTGATTGAGATACTCATTTGTGTAAAACCACCTAACATTTTCACGTGTTCACACTTAAAAACTCCCAAAAGGTTCTTATCAAGGGCTATAAATCTTTCATCCAAGATCAGAAGGTGAGAAATGTATGTTTTTATCTCCAAGAAAGAGAAAACCACTTAGGTAAAACCATCATCCCCAAAAAACCATTGAAGGACAAAGGTTCCAGTTATTAACATTTCTCTATGGCTCTCTCATCTTAATCAAATGATTGAGATTTGATCAATCGTTGAGAGAATCCATAAAAAAAACTTAGAAAAACCCTATAAATACTCCTAGAAATTAAAAAAAAAACAGAGAGAGAAGAGAGAAAAGTGAGGATATACTTTGTTACAAAGGATCCTAGTGTGAGGGTTCAAAGACCTAACATAGAAGGTCATGCAAGCTTTGAAAAAAATAAAAAGTGAAAAGGAAAGAAGGAAAGAAAAGATAAGGGAAGTATCAGCCTATAGCCAGCAAGCTTGTAGAAGGTATAACCATGTAAAAACTCAAGAGTAGAGTCCATGTGGTCTGCCCATTCATACTTTTTCAATGTTTAACGTTGTTTTTGAATATTTTTGGTATTATTTTGTGTTTTAACATTTATATGGGTTAATGAATGAAAATGTTGTTTTGATTGATTAATCTTATTTTGAAGTTGTTGTAAATGTTGTTGGGATGTTTAATAGGTGTTTGTGTTTGATTTTGATGACAAATGGTAGTTTTGGAATCTGAAAAGGTAGCAGTAGGTGTTTGATGGCTTTTTGTTAGGTTGATAATGCATGTTCTTGATTCTTGAGTTTAGTTAAGGTCTCAGGTGTTTAAAGAGTCAGTTTTGGATTAAGTTTTGATGTTTTTATTGGCTGATAATAGGATTGCAGTTTTGAAAGTTGAAATCTTATACATGATCTTGATGATTCGAGGCTATTTGTTAGCTATTCAAACATGTTTGTTTATAATAATATGGCTTGTTGGGGTTAAGAAAGCTTGGTCTAGAGGCCTAAAATTTATTTCTGGGCTTGACAATGTATGTTAGATTTTCTTCATGTTTATCCAAAGAATATTGTCTTGAGTGTTAATTGTAGATTTTATTTTGATTTGATTTTGGTTTTTACAAGTTCGTATATCATCATTAGGTGAAACCTTGGTTTTTTGTTCGATTCATGGTTGAACCAATGTTTTTGGTTTACTCGGTCTAGTTAAAAATCGGGTCAAATGCTTAAGGTTTTGTTTGGTTTGCCACTATTTTGATAAAAAAATTTTTGGCTTAATGGCTTATTTGACAAACACTTCCTTAGGCGTGTTTTGATAATTTATTTTGAACAAAAATATGATTTTGCAAAACATGGCTCTATAAAAAAATTAAAATAAAAAAATATTTCTCGCTTGTTGTATATAGTCCGATCTTGATAGAAATGAGAGATTTTTTAGCATGGTTTTTAGAAAAATACATTTGTTGATTTTTCTTCACATTTTTTGGAATTTACACCAAATTTATAAAATTCTTTAAGAATTTAGCCAATATTTCAACTTTAAAATTTTAATTCATGATAACAACATCCTCGTATAAATGTTCAGGTGGGAGAACGCTCTACAATTATGCAAGAACTTGTTTTAAAATATCTAAGAGTTGTGCTCGTCCTTCCTATATTCTTATAAAAGGAAAGACTATGAATGTTTTGGAACTATAATGGAGGAATTGTAATGAAAAAAATAGAGAAATTAAAATGATATTTTAATTATAATATTGTTTTTGAAATAATAACAAGAAATCGTAATAAAATCTAAATTCTTATTATCTTGTTTTTTAAATAAAAATAATAATTATAAGATGATTTCATTGCGATGACAATAAAAGAAAAGGTGATGATGTAATAGTAATAACAACAATAATAATATAATTTTTAAAAAATTCATGTTAATAATAATTTTCATTTCTTTACTTCCAACCAAATAACTACCCAAAAAAAAAAAAAAACTTTCATTTTCGTTCCCACTATTCTATTCATTATTATAAACTCCACCTAAATCTCTGTCCCAATTAAGCGAAGCACAAGTTTACAACGAATGCGCACAAAAGAACGAAGAGAGAAGAAATGACTAGTCTGTTCTGCTCAAGTTGGAGGAGTTGAAAACAAGGGATTGCTGTAATTTGGAGGTTCTTGAGATATCTGGCGGTGAATCTCACCATATTTGTAAAGATCAGTGGGCCAAAAGTAGAGAGTGGTTTTTTTCTAAAACCTCCCAGTGTTAACGAAGTATCTCTTGGGATTCGTTTTTGTGACTACAGTGTATCTGAGATACGTCAGCTGTCAAGTTAACTTTGACAGCCACAAACTCTTCAGGTGAGCCTGGACAGCACTCCTGCATGTGACTGTTCTTCTACATTGTTTTCTATTCATTATGTTTTTCTTTATTAGTGTTGCTTACTAATATTGAGTGCCTTTAATTCAGCAAGCTCAGGTGCTTGATCTTCACATTCCTGAGCTAAGCGGTGTAACGCACACGGAAATTAAGGTTAATATATGTTATTCCCACAGCCTTCTCTGTTCTGCTGGCTCCTTTCTTGCAAAGATTTACGTTGAAGGTTAGTTTCTTGCTAGTCTAGATATGATTTTAGCCAAGTTTTCGAGCATTTGCTCCATAGAAAAGATATCAATAAGAGTGACTTTGTACGGATTTCATTGTCAAAACTCTTTTAAATGTCATCACAGCATTAGCATGTGAGAGGAGGCTTGTGTTTTGCCATTACAACATGGTACACAGTTGTTTTTAACCATGTTTTTTTTTCCCAGAGCAGCAGGAACTGTGTATGTCAAGTAATTGCTTATCTTAGAACCAGGAGATAAAAAAGAGGCACCAGGTAATAGTTTCCCGTGTAAAAGTGTACAAGCCAAGATTTCTCCATAGATTAAACAGCAATCAATACAGTTTTTCTCAGGAACTCCGTCCATATGATGAAAGTCGAAGGCAGATTCACTCAGTAAAAGGGACAGTAAAGAAAGCAGGCAAAGTAGCCCAAAGAAAAGGACTTGTTAAGTAAAACTATACGAGGATATAATTATTCAGTTTTGTCAGTTTCATCCCCTCCTTAACCAGAACAAAGCTTTTCAAGAGCCGAGTTTTCATCACCACCAACAGATTCTAGTGCACTTCTCGCCAGAGCTTCAGGGAAACCCATCTCCACAAGTTTTTGAACCTGCGCCAATCAATATTAGGTTAAAAAAAGGCATTACAGATGTATTAACAGACATATATATGTTGTTTCTAATACAAAAGAAAAATTGATATGTTAGAAAGTGCTACCTGCTGTGAAAATTTTGAGAAAATTATAGAATCAACGAGATGAGCATATAGAATAAAACAAGTTACCTTTTCCTCAACCCCAAGCGATGAGGTCTTGGCAAAAGTTTCTGTCCAGTAGCGAGCTGTGCCAACAAAGGTCTGATGGTCTCTAAGATACTGCAATATCCACAACACCAAGTTGAATATGAGAAAAAAAAATTAACTAGAATAGAAAATCTAATGAAAAGATTGTAAGAAATAGCAAAAATCTAATAACCTCTGAGATATTGTATTCCAACAAGCAAATAAACCAAACTCAAAAGAGATATATAATACAGAACCAGTGACATTGAGGCAAAGAATGGCAGCGAACCAGACCTGTTGTGCTACAACAGCATCTTGAGGATCGTCAGGTTCAGGAGCAGAGAGCAATGCTTGGACAGAAAGAAGTGCTGTCTTTAGGGTGAGTGCTGGGCTCCACTGGTCCTTCAAAATGTCCAGGCAGATTGCCCCACTTTGGCTGCTAATATTAGGGTGCCTTCAGCAGGTAATGACATCATAAATGATAATGGAAGTACCATCAGCTCAAATGCCGACTGGAGAAAAGTTATGCAAATAATTTTAAAATTCTCAATACCCCCCCTCAAATTGTTGCATATAATTTTAATTAAGTTCTACAGAATGGCCCCTCCAAATTCAAAATTATAAAACCTTGCCCTCCCAAATGCAACATCCGGATTCGTCCCTAGCATGTCCACCTAAATACTGGCAATTAAAACCCTGGTTCAAATGAGTTTTCCACAAGGCCATGTAACATTTAATGAAAAAAAAATGAATGTTAGCCAATCGACTGTAAATCACCTATAATTTAAGAGCATGGAATGAACAAAACTAGTTGAATCCTTGCTTTAAGGTGATCAATGGTACTAAGTGTAGCTTTTTGAAAGATATGATGGAAAATGAAAACATCAAAAAAAAAATGAAGAGAAAGAAAATGAAGACAGAAGCTAATTCCATGAGAAGCGGGAAGAGCTGGGATTTGAAGTAACACGAGCCAATATATATATATATGCCCAAACAAAAAACTATAACGAGTTCTACAGCATTTATAAATCATATCAATCAACAACCAACGGAACCTTTTGAAGCCAACAGATACATGATAGGCAGATATTCCCTTCAGCAATTTATATTAAAAGGTGATACAATTATCCAGTCCATTTGATTTAAAAGAATCACTATCGTTCTCCACTTCCGTTCAGCCAATTGAAATATAAGCCATAAAAATCTAGTTTTCAACAGCACAACAGCCCTACTACAATCATACAATGTCTCATATTACGTTCTTAAGACCACCATTCATAGCACAACTGTAAATAACACACTACCATAATTCTTAAAAAAGCTGCGGAAATAAAAACAGCTTACTCCAACTTCGCCCTACCAGACTTTTGTTGCAAACTGCATTTTTGGAGGCTCAAAGGGGTATCCATCTACAAAAAGAACAAAACATTACAAATGCAGGTCAATAAATGTCTCTATATCCTCCACTTCAAATATAGCTAACACAAACACCCTGTCAAGCAACTATAGCTAGTAGTAATAATATGACACAATGAACGCGATAGCCCATTTCCTTCATATCAACTTTTTTAACCGCCAAACAAACATCCTGCGACAGAGCACTGGCATTGGAAATTCAACAGATTGCCAAAGAATAAACCAAATCAAATACACGGTAAAAACACACACTCACTTCAAACCCCCAAAACCCACATCATAATTCCTCCTTTTCCTCCAAATTAACAACACTTGATACACATTTAAATACCCTAACTAGCCTTATAAAATTACTCTTACAGCAACTAAAACGACTGGGCAAGATTTTCAATTTCAATCTTCAAGTATGTTTCTTTTTCTTTCCCAACTTTCTTTTTCATCCAATAAGCAAGCACTCAAATGCAGCTCGATTGTTTTTTTTTTTTAAAAAAAAAAGACACCCCATCAAAATTCAGCTGTAAAGTATCTCTAAGACATAAACAAAAACTGAAACTCCTTGTATGCTAGTGTTTGTTTCAAGTATGTTACCTGGGAGAGTGATATCAATTTGAAAAGTGCCACCTTCATAAGGAGAGCTGATAGGACCAGGAATAGTTCCGGTTAATCGAGCAAGATTGTCAGATTTAGGTGCCACTTTGATGCCAGAAGCCTCCATGTCTCTGCTGCATTCTTGCAGCTCCTTTTGAACACGAGCAAAGTCGATCATTGTTTTTCAAACACAAAACCCTAACAATAAGAGAAGAGAAAATGGATAAATATAAAAGAAAAAAAACACCACTGCTTTCTTTCCCTCTCTTTATTTCTCTGATGGATGGATGGATGATGCCTCCCCTTCTATGCCTCGTACAGCCGCTTTGGAGAGAGCAGGCCGGAAAGATAAGTAAAGAGAAAGGGGTAGTGAAGTGATATGGTAGTGTCTTTGTCTGTTGTTTAATTAGTAAGTTGACCTTTCCGTTTCGGTTTTTTTTTTTTTGGTCGTCCCGTGTATTATCAGCTGTGATTTACAGTTCCTAACTTTCTAATATAATAACACGTGTGGGTGTGTAATTATAATTGTGGTTATTTTTTAAATATTTTTATTTAAAATTATATTAAAAAAATATTTTTTTAAAAAAATATTTTTAATACCAGTCTATAAAAATGATATAAATGTATTAAAAAAAATATTAATTTGAAGTAAAGAAAAAAAAATATATTTTTTTAAAAGTGTTTTTGAAACACAAAAATAAATAAAATGTTAAAAAATAATTAATTTAAATTTGATATAATTTAAAATCAATCATGGTTTAGTTAAAATTTGATTCAAATTTTTTTTAAAAAATCAAATGAAATGATATTGATTATTGAACCAACATGAATAACTCATCCAATATAATATATAACTCGGGATTTAAATCTAACAAGTTTAATAAAATTGATAAGTAATTTATTGTTTGAAGATTTTTATATAATTTCATGATTATTTTTAAATTTTTAAATTATAAATTAATCCTTAAATTTTTTAAAGACATGATTGGAGTGTATTATTGTTTAATGCATGTTTAGTATTATGATACTATTTGAAAATATATTAATATAAATTTTTTTATAATTTTTTATTCTTCGTTAAAAAAAGCAATTAAGTTATAGAAAAGTGCAGTAGCTCCTTTTGATTATTTTTTTTTTAACAAAAACTGTGAAATTTAAAAATGTTTATTAGGGAAAGTATGAAAACATCCCTGAGTCCAGGAATTTGTGGGCTGTTAAGCCCAATATTTAATCTGTGTGGGTTATGAGTAGTGCGTGAAAAAACAATAGTTATCAAATTAGTCTGGCCTCGAATTATTTAAAGGTTGATTTTGTTAAATTTGTATGACCAGTTAAAACTAGATGAGATATAATCAATATTTTTATAATTTTTATCTACAATAACATAAATTTTTTTAATAAAAATTGTTTAAAATAAAATTATTTTAGTTAAAAAAAAAATTAAAAAGTTAAATCATCTCGTTAACCCAAGATTGTTCGATCTAAGTGTGTGTTTAGGAGTGTGGTTACGGTTACTTTTTAAAGTGTTTTTTACTCAAAAATAATATTTTTTAAAATTACTTTTATATCATTATATCAAAATGATTTAAAAATACTAAAAAAAAATTAAAATACAAATTAAACCACATTCCCAATCAGTTCCTAAATCTTGAACCAAATCACGAAACAAGCAGGGTATTATAGCTACGAAAAAGTCTACCTTGTCCATGGTCATGGACCTTACAAGACAAGAGCCCATCCCAGTAACAGCCTTGCCATGAGATAAGGATTGAGGCTCCGTGAGCTGTGCAGTTGGGGTTACATATAATTTAATATATTAATAACATGACTCTCGGAAAAGTCAACGGAGCGGAGTGGCGCAGCGGAAGCGTGGTGGGCCCATAACCCACAGGTCCCAGGATCGAAACCTGGCTCCGCTACTTTTGTTTTTGATAATCTCAGAGCTGGGTGGATTATTTATGCAAGTCCTCAACGTTCCCTGTGACACATGGACCCTGTCGAGCCTACGGTTGAGCCAATTGCCACCCGCCACGTATAATAATAGGCTCCTGGGAGGATAAATGCTGCTGTGTGTGAGGTTGAGGACTTGGCTGCTTTCGATGACCATTATCCTTCAATTTTATCTAGGGCTCCAGATTCTCCTGGAAAATTATAACGAGATATTCCACACAAAATCCCTGACCATATGTATAAAAGTTCTAGTTATAATTATAAATGGCTTAACTTAACTGATCAGATTCTAAATTTACTTTCTAGAAGCTATTAATTTAAGTCTTACAAATCTCGGAACCACTAGAAACTTACATGGTCGTTAATTTTAAGACTTGTGAGATTAGTTGAGATGCATTTAAATTGATCCGGACACCCATATTAATTAAAAAATAATTCTAGTTATGTGTGAAATATATGTATCTAATTATTTGGCTTGATAAAAATATCCACAAGTTTTATTATTCATAACGTTCACATGTAATTAAAATTAAAAAATGATAAAATTATATCAAAATTCCATAAATTATCAAAAATTCAAATTTTTTGGGCTTAAATTTATTTTTCTTTTAAGTTTTCAAATGATTTTGATGTGCTGATGTCAAAAATAATTTTTAAAAATTAAAAAAAATTATTTTAATATATTTTTAGATAAAAAATACTTTAAAAAACAACAACCGCTATACTTTTAAATTACACACATATCAATATTACAAGCACAAAAAATTCTTTTTACCACACTCTTCGATCATGGGTTAAACAATGACAATATGTATATGTCAATGGTTTTATAAGGTAAGAATTCATACCTATCATTGAAATAAAATCTAAAATTTGACAAAAAGGGCAAAAAATACTAACATATTCTATAATATTGTAATCGATTTGCAACTGTTAGAAATCCAGGTTTAATGGACGGATTATTCATTTTTTTTTAGAACAAAAAAATTACGAGAAAAAAAAGATCATTAATATTCATAAACTATGTTTATTAAACTCAATTTGATTTTATAGATTGATCCAGAAATTAACCAATCTCGTTCTAGCTTGAATTAAATTTTAAAATAATTTTTATATAATTAACTCAATCAAACTATTAGATGAAACTACAACTCAATTGTTAAGACATGATTTAAATTTTTTTAAATATATTTTTTTAAAAGAGGTTGTATTCATTATTTTATAATATGAGCTTGGGTTAAATTATAAGTGGATATAAATTTAATAATTGTTTTTATTAATATAAATATCGGAATTAGCTTACATGTATCTCAATTAATTCTATAAATTTTAAAATTATTAATCATATAAATTTTTAATAATATTAAAATTTATAAAACTCAAATTAATAATCAAACAAATCTAAAACTTGAAATTATAAATTACACCCCTCGTAATTTTAATAACTTTCACTTAAATAATAATACAGGAATAAATCTATTGCTTTCACGTGGAAAAATAAAAAACAAGATACCGCGTATACATGGCAGACAATAACAGAGCAACAGAGACATGTGGTTTTATGAGGCAAGTTGTGGTTTTCAGAAAAGTACAACACAAACTTTCAACCAGCCAGAAAGTTCTGGTTAATTAAGGAAAGCACTGACTCACAAAGAAAAGGTAAGAGAAAGATATAATTACGGGTGTTCGAAAGAGAGAAAGGAATCCATTGGCTTGATTAAGAGAGATAGAGAGAGGAGGAGATATATCATATATGTAGAAACAAGAGGAACTTCAAAGGGAAGAGAAGAGACTCCGAGGAGAAGAAAAAAGAAGATTTAACACCAATAAAGAATTGGGTTTTTGTTTGTTTGCTTTGTTGCTTGATTGACTGTCAGAGAATTTGATGCTCGTGGGTTTGATCAGTTGATGAATTTTTAAGTAAGTTACTATCATCATGGACTTTTTTTGTTTGCTGGTTATATATATTGATTTTTGGATTGGAGTTTTGATTATTAGCTTTTGTAGTTGCAATACCAAGTGTTAAAGTTGTGATCTTTTCATAGTTTTGGTTTGCTTTTCTTTGTTTGGTTGGTTGCCTGGAAAATGAATGGAGGTGAAAAATGGAATTAAGAATCGGGCATTAAGCTTCTTGTTGTTCTGGTTGTGAAGTAGAAAATGAATTTCACATGGACTTGATTATTTATGAGTGAATTCGAATCCTTTTGATGTTTTGAAGTTTATTTCTATCATTCTGTTCGGTTATTCTGGTCTTTTTGAGCAATCTGCAGATGTTCATGTCTTGCTTCTGTATTATCTCGGACCATAATAGTTTTATAGAGCTAATGTACTTTTACATGTTATTCCAGGGATTGATTGTTTTCGATTATGTTGGATATCTGGTTTTTTTGGGTTTTTCCACACAATCTAATGGAAGGATTGCAGTTGAAATGGAGTTGCTTTTGGTGACAGGGAGCAGTCGTGAACTTGTGATGGTCATACAAGTCAAAGTTGCTTCTTTGATACATGAGAAGTTGCACCCTTGAAGGTTTGATGTTCTTTAATGCCACTGGTAGGGTTGAAGGACTTGCATTGCATTGGTTTGCTTTGAGCATGATACATCCTTCGTTTTAATGTTTATTTATGTGTGTGTTCAGAAGAGAGTGAGGAATACTAGAATAGGGTACGGTGGACAGTAGACTCAGCCTTAAGGATGGGCCTGCCTCAGTTCTCCTCCAGCAGCATTGCTGAGGAAGTAGCCACATCTTTGAGCACAATTGTGCAAACTTCACCTCGAATTGTTGGTGTGAGCAGTTGTGATTTGAGTGGGATGCATGGAGGAAACCTTGGACATCGAAGGCAGATAGAAATGCCCTGCACTTCTTTTACAGATTTGCAAAAGAAAACCATTGTAGAGAATAAGGATGGCTTGTTAAGTCATAAAAGTGGACAGAATGTCCAGACACCTGTTCCTAGGATCATTGGTTTTGAATCAAAGGGATTGAATTCTCCTGTTGGTGTATTTAATGGAAACCAAACTGCCTCTTCTGTAGTTACTATCAGGAGTAATGCATTTGAGTCCAGTGGGTCAGACAAGAAGCGGTTATTATCTCCTCTTAGTGGGATGCTTCACCCTGAACAATTTAACGGTGCTTCCCTAGACATTGGAGATGGTATTTGTATGAATAATCTTTGGGGTAGTAAGGACAATTACAAGGTTTCTATGTCACAAGAACATAAGAAGGCTCATATTGGAAATTCCAGTTATTCAAACTGGTCTGCATCTTGTCTTCAAGAATGGAAGAATTCACCTGATGATACTTGTAGGGAAAACTCCCTTTTCTTTTTTGATGGCCCTGTGCTTGAGACAGAGCTCAAGCCTCCTGATCAGTTTTTTTATCCACATGGACTTAATTATTTTGAAGAAACAATGAAGGTAAAGCATCAAATCAGCGCTATTGCAATTCCCTTAATAAAAGCAGCATCACCTCCCTTGTCACTGTCTCCTCTTGGTCCAAAACTCTCTGAAGGAATAAAATCTCCAGGAACGGGCACCAATATCACCACAGAGCTTGATGATGACTATCTAGCCTTCACGGATATAGAACAGTCACTTAATGGAACAGTCTCTGGCATTTTATCTTCCCGGAAGGATGGGGGTTTTAAAATGCTAGATGAATCATTAGATAATTTTGATAATTTGCGCACAAAATTTGATGTTTTCACTCCTGAGATTACCAGTGGCATTGGACAGCCTTGGTGTGAGGATTCAAATCTTGGTTCCCTAAATGTCAGATCATTTAGAAGTTTTACTGGAGTGCCTGTTAGAAGGTCTTTAGTTGGTTCGTTTGAGGAGTCTTTGTTATCTGGGCGTTTATCATCTGGTAAAGTTAGTCAGGTTAGCATCTCGAAACTTATGCTAGAAGGTTCTTTTTGTTTATTTGATTCAGATAAGGTTTTCTACCAGAGTAAATTTTAACTTTTAACTCCCTATCATTTTTAATGTTCAGAGAATTGATGGGTTCCTTGCTGTTCTAAATATCACTGGAGGAAATTTCTCTCCGAAGACACAAAAACTTCCTTTTACAGTAACTAGCATGGATGGAAATAACTACTTACTCTACTATGCATCGATAGATCTAGCAGGGAATGTGCAAGCAAACAAGTATAGTGACCAAAATATGAGAAGGAGCCTTAGCATTGATGATTCACGATCCGAAAGAAGCAGGCTACGGATACCGATGAAAGGGCGAATGCAGTTGGTAACTTATCCTTCTTTCTTTCAAGTTTGTATGTTAATCGAATTAGAACTCCAACTTTATTCTTTCTACAAAGAACAATGCTTTTTTATTTATGTTTATCATGAATGAGTTTTGTGCCTTTGCCATTCAATGGCAATCTACCCAAAAATATTCTTATAATAAATTAGGTGGTGTAATACATTTCTACATATTGTGGTTTTAAGTAGGATCTGAGAGGATAAAGAAAATGATATAATTATATTTGAGAGTAAGATCATATTTCTGGGGGGACTGCTGAGATGATGTCACTGCATTCATACTTCAGTTGTCTTGTCCACAAAATAGAATTTGGGGAAATATGGTGCTAACACTTCTGAACTTTGTTGCATGATTGGCAGAAGCGTTTCTTATGTGCATGTATACGTCTGTCAGTTCTTTAGCCAAAGAGACGACACTTACAGACTGAAATGGTTTTTGGCAGGTTCTCAGCAATCCAGAAAAGACACCTATTCACACTTTCTTTTGTAGTTATGATTTAAGTGACATGCCAGCTGGCACCAAGGTAACTGAGGATAAAACATACATGGTTATAAGATTGGTTCTGGATTAAGGTATCACTGAGAGATGGATAATTAACTTCATAAATTTGATTCATAAACACTTGCGATGTGTTCTCCTACTACATGAGCTGATTGTATGATGTTATTATGCTTGTTGATGTGATGCTCTCCACAAATCTGTTTGTGTGATGATAAAGACCTGAAATCCTTGCTTGAGGTGAATTTCTTACCTGCTGCGCTATCCTGATAATCTGCTGATCATTTATAATGCATATAAAATAATATAATCTGAAAATTTATATCATGATTTCCCCCTGCCTATTAACATTGGTTGGGATGTTCTTATGAAAATGATGCATAAAGCAATTGATGATTAACTCAGCACCGAATTCCATTTCTATAGTCATTCTGCATAAATTATTAGTGTCTTACAATGTTTAATTCATTTGACCGCAGTGCATTGAAATTCCCAAAGTGACTCTTTTCCCCTTTTCCTCTTTGCTTCTATGCATTTCTTAATAGACATGTCTGCGCCAAAAGATCACACTATCCTCGTCAGCACCAGCTTCTTTGTCTGTGAATGGAAGAAACAGAGATTCTGACATGGAAACTGATGCAAAGCCATCTGCAGTCCCAAACACGAGTCATTCTTTACCTCATGGAAGAGATGCTACCAATTCAAATCGACTTGAAACTGTACATAATACAAAATTCCCTGACCATAGTAGATTCAGTAACAGTGAATGTAAAATAACTGGTGTGGAGGGCTGCAGCCCTCCAAATACATCTCATTTGTGCACAAGCAAATCTGTAAATAGTCCTTCAAACGTCAATGAGAACACCACTAGAGCTGGTGTTCTACGTTATGCTCTTCAGCTCCAATTTATGTGTCCGCTTCCCAAGAAAAGTTCGAGGTCACTCCAGAGGTGCAAATCTGATCCTTCCTCTGTACCAGCAGCAAACAAGATGGACATTGGCAGTGATCGACGCTTCTACTTATATAGTAATATGAGGGTAGTCTTCCCCCAGCGCCATTCTGATTCAGATGAGGGCAAGGTATAATTTGTTGGGGTTTTTTGTTGTCCTTTAATGAGTAAAAATCTTCTTCCTGTGAAATGCATGTTGTGATCTGTTTATTGTTTGTTGTCTTGAATAATACGTATGGTGGGTAAGCATTAACCGGCATGCATTTTAGTTTCATGATCTTGTTGCCCCATATGATTCAACCATGCTGTTTTGGCTATCCCAATCCTTTTCTCCTAACTAATTGAAATACTTGGACAAATTTTTTTAACAAAACGATAGGCATTGTTAGCATCCTAACAATAAGCAAATACCTTAGGACTGAGTGATTCATGTGTGTATCTATGGTTTTGGCATATGCGTCATTCTTTTTCTTTTTTGATTGGTATGAGTGATGGATTAATAAAGGTGGGATTCGAACCTGAGATCTCTCACCTGCCCTTGCCTTTGCAAGAATACCATTGAGGTACAGACACATTGCTGCATATGCTTCATTCTTGTGCTAAAATCATAAGAGAAGTCAGATTATTTCACTTGTGGTTCTGTCTAACAAGGCATTCTATTTCACATGGCAGCTAAAGGTGGAATACGATCATCCGTCAGATCCAAAGTACTTTGACATTTAAAATGCCCTGTAGGTTATCTTCTCTAATGTTAATGTTGTTCATAACATTCCTGTACATTTATTGTCATTCTCTGATGGGGCGGTGAGCCCTTTTTATTTGTACAGAATTGTCATTTTCCTGATAATAAGATTTTTTAACTTGATGATTATCATGGTCAGTTGGGTTTTGTTTACCCTGTCTTCTCCTTCTCCACGGCAGAGCAGGGGTGAAAATGTTGTCATGAACGGACAGATATTGTTTCATCCAAGACAAGGTTAAAAATGTTCTACACCGAATGTTTCATCCAAACCTTTACCTGGGGCCAACATCCTTTAAATGGATGACAGATAAACACTTCAACTAAGTAGTGGTTAGGGTCCAAACCTCTATTTGGAGGAATTCTATCAAAGGAAAAAGGGTTTTTGCCTATACGGCTATACCCCTTTGTTATCTTGGCAGAAGGTGCATCATTCTCGGTTAAATTTGGCAATTTAGATTTGTTTATTCCAAAATACAAGGCCTAAATGCATGCTATCTGCTAAATTATAATGATAACCAATTACCAAATCAAGACAGCCTTGTAAATCACAAACATTTCCTAGTAAAACACAATAATTAGATGAGGAAGGGAATTGGTAAAAAGAGTCCAGCAAGCAATAATGACCAAAACAAGGAACAAGAGCAGCTATAATTAGGCATAATTCAGAGGAATTAAGTATTCAACAGTGTTTGTGTCTGGACTGCACATGAATCTTCGAAGATGTTGTGGTGGGGACAGGGTTACATTAACCGCAGGCCAGATTTTCTTTCAGTCTACTGTACCACCTTGGCATTTTTCAGTTAAATTGATAATTTTCAGAGAAGGCTAAATCCAAACAGTGGCAGCAGACATCCATTTTAGTGTTTTCCTATCGTAACATGCACTGCTGCGTTGCAGTAATCGCTTTTTATACATTGTAGCAGTGATGGGCCAACTGGTGGAAATTAATGGAGCTGCAATGAGAACTGTGATCAATGATGGCCTTTTTCTTTTTTCTGTTTTCTGTTTTCTTTTATCCATTTCACTTTCTTAACATAAACGGGGAGAGAAAGATATAACACTAAATTTATTTTTTAAAACAAATTTATATTTTTCTCAAAAGATAGGGAAATATACGTCTTCTTCTATTCTATTCAGAAACACTAAACTGGTGACTCTTTTTTCCTCCGCTACTTCTTTCTACTTGTAAAAAGGTATCCTTTTCTACTGTCAAAATAAAACTGGACTGTTCATTTGTAACTAGAATTACAGTTGCCGCGCGAGGAGATTATATTGCCTATATTGGACTTCGGCAGCTTCTTTAGAAACTACTTATTTGAGTGGGCAGAAATCAATTCTATGAACACCCATTAACATCAGTACTCAAGGCATCACAACTGCTAAAATCTGCTCTGAAGGTTGTGAAATATGGAAAAGTAAAACTTCCCAGTTCGTGAATTATTCCTCGTCAAGATCCAACGTCTAAATTCCATAAATATATATAAACCAGTTGTTGTGATTGGTTATCGGCCATTAATTTTGTAGACCTTTTTCAACAAAGTTTGCATTGGAGCATTCTCAGCTTCCACATCTACTAACATTGTGTTTAAATTTACCAGAAGGAAATTGGGATATCTTTAGTGATGATTTTTCTATATAACTATTTTGGCTGTTTTGGAAACGCGAGTCAACCCACATTTCACAACAAATTCAATTTGTTTTTTAAAAAATTAATTTTTTTATATATTTTGGATCGTTTTGATACGCTAATCTTAAAAATAATTTTTAAAAAATAAAAAAAATATTATTTTAATATATTTCAACACCAAAAATACTTTAACAAACGCTTTATTTACATCATCATCAAATGCTGTAAGTCATGGGAGCTGAATAATTCAGTTATGTACCTTAAAAAGTTGGCCATGCATGCATGCGTATCGGTACTAATTTTCTAGCTAATCATTGAAAGTGTTGTATCAAAAGGGTTGGCGATTCTGAACCCTTTTTTTTTTTTTTTTGTACAACCCTTAGTGTTTTTTTTTTTTTTTTAAAGGGGAGCTTCCTTATATTTTTACATTGGTTCTCTTGCATATGTATATTCTGATTATATAATTAAATAAAAAATAATTTCTAAAAGTTTGTTCATGATAACAAGGAAACGATGTATTATTCTTCTATTTTTAATAAATTCACATCAAAATCATGATAATATATTTTTTTATTAAAAATTATTTTTATAATTTTGATGATATTTTATTTAAAAAATATTCTAGTAAAACAAAGGCTAAAAAAAGGAAGTGTATTAACAATATTAAGAGTTTTTAATTAAAGAGATACATTATTTTTCTTTATTTCAAATCGTTCAAATTATTTTTTATATTTATTGTGGTTGCTTTTGATTTTTATCAAATATAGAACATAGAAAAAAGAAGCTACATGTTTTTTTTTAAAAAAAAAAGATTAATAAGAAAATGAGAAGTTATATCAACAACTTATTTTATTTCAATTGAATCTAAATTATTACTTTTCTTAAAAAAACACTTTTTGACATGTAATTAAATTTAAAAAATAGCTCTTTTAGAACGTGATCCTATATCTTAATTTGTATTTCTCTCAGTTTTTTAATTTAATCTTTAATTAATTTTAACAATTTCTTTTAATATTTATTTGTGTATATAATTTTTAATTTATTTAATTAAATAATCAATTTTTTAGTTCACAGTTAAGATCTTCTTAAAGTTAAAAAACGCATTGACATTAACTTTTGATATGACTGGTGCGGGAAAATTAACTAGTTTTAAAGCTAAAAATCAAGCACCTTTTTCCATAAAATGGAACTTCTGTACACTTTTCACTTAGTATTCCATCAGTTTTTTTTCCTTAGGATACATGTTAAGGTTGGTTGATGAAATTTTTTTTATTATTATTATTAATATGAATTTTTGGACTAGTTTGTATATATCTTAATTAATCATGTGAGTTCTAAAATTAACAATCTTATAAATCTCTAGTAACCAGTTTAGCTTTTGATATGACTTTGCGGGAAAATTAGCTAGTTTTAAAGCTAAAAATCAACCATTTTTTTCCATAAAATGGAACTTCTGTACACTTTTCACTTAGTATTCCATCAGTATTTTTTTTCTTTAGGATACATGTTAAGGTTGGTTGATGAACTTTTTTTTATTATTATTATTGTCGTGGGTGTTCGGGTCAGTTTACGTACACCTTAACTAATCCCATGAATTCTAAAATTAACGATCATACAAGTTTTTAGTGGTTATTATATTAACAACCACATGACTGGAACTTGAGATCGTTGAACCTTCTTTAATCTACTAGTTTTAAATTCCCAAACAAGTAATCGGAAAATAAAAATGGCATGTTTCATTTTTAATTAAGTCTATGATTCTTTGTGACAGAAATACCAAGGATCGCTCTGTCTTTTTTTATAAAAAAAAATCGAGGAGTAGGAGGGAATTAAATGAGGTGAAAAGATTAATCTTTGTTGTATAATCTAAGTGTACGTACCCCCCTAAATTACCTAGAATGCCCTCTAATTTAACGACGGGAACACATTGTTTCCTCGTATTTCATAAATTACAACATGCCATCTACACTTTGTAACATAATATTTAAAAACCTTAACAAATTACATCTAACGTAAGTTTGCATTCTAAGATAACGACGAAATTATTACAATTATATCATTCATCATATTTTGAAGCATTTTTAATGCCAATAATGTCCTTTTTCTTATTCCTCTCCTCCTACTTTCCACCTGATGATCATGCCCTTCCCTTTCTTTTCCCCTCTCTTCCTCTCCTTCCCATTTGCCCCTCCTCCTTCCTCAGACACCACCACCCACAAAAACAGCCGTCCTTCTCACTCCAACCACCACCAAAATATTATACTTGTAAATATCAAATTGGCCACTTCCACGCGCGCACGTATAGACAGACACAAAAAAAAAGTCAAATAACTTTGAGGGATAGTTCAACTGGTCAGGTTTTAGATTTGCTCTTTAATTATCACGAGTTTGAGTCTCCTTGGGACTACTGGAGACTTACATGGTCGTTAATTTCAGGGCTTGTGAGATTAGTCGAAGTGCGCGCAAGTTAGCCCGGACACTCACATTAATAAAAAATAAAAAATGAAAGAAAAGTCTTCTTGACATAGATAAGCAACTGTATACATATGAACATATGAAAAGTAGTGGGGCAGCCATAAAATGAATTGTAACTTCCAAAATTGTGACATCCAAGATCTCTGGGAAGGAATTTGCATGGCATGGCTAAAGCTAAGAGATCAAATGCCATTTGCGTATTAATCTTCTTTTGCTTGTACTATTTGCCGTTTGCAAGATTGGTGATGGACATTTAAAAACTTCAAGTCATCTTTTATCTCAAGTATCTGGAAACTTAGCACATATTTGATCATTCCACTGAAAGATTGAAATAGTTTCTGTTTTCTAGCCATATCGGACAATGATTTTGATGATACGAAGGCTTGGAAGGAGAGAGGGAGAAAGGAACCAATCAAAGTAATCTTACCTTGTATGGACATCCACGTTGATTCAAGGTTAGTTGTATTGCCTTGAACTCCTAAAATCATCTCCTTCGTAAGAAAACCTTCTATCTTTTCTTTAGCCCTAACGTTCTCTATAACTAAATATTTAAATTTAAAATTTGAACATGCGCAGACTATAGCACTGTCATGGAGGTTCATGCGGCATTGATTAATGTTGTCTGCATCTTTTATTGAAAAAAATTTCTATTCAACAGCATCAAGACTATCAGTGACAGCATTCAATTTCCCACATGGACACATGAAATAAAAATATTATTAATATTCGCATTTTCCTTCCTTTTTTTAAGTAGAAAAATGGTTTCTTCTCTCTTTTTGGTGGCCACTACTTAACTTGGTCTAAAATCAATCCGAATGTTGAGCCTAATTCTGATCCCTGATCATGATACATTTCAACATTTTCTAAAAATTCCAAGGATTTGGCAAAAAATCTTTACATTGTGTGTTGTAGATTAAAAAGACCCCACTCGTTTCTGCTATTGAACAGATCACTAACGTCATCGTTATCATTAATTTCCTTGAAAGATTCCTCGACTTTCTCTTCTATAAATAGCTCCCATATCCTCACAATCTTTTCCTCCCTGTCCTTTCTTGTTTAATTTGCTTCCCCTGTATATCTCCCCTGTTTCTGTACTCTGTCCTTGCTTTTGTGTTTTGCCCTTTTTTTAGCTACTTCCTCAGTGAAAGATTTGGAAAGGAAATATGGCAGACATTGAGACCAAGTCCTCCCAAAACCAGCCTTTGAAAACTCAAAATATTTTCATTGGAGCCCAAATCTTCCTCAGAATTGTGGTAATTGCTGCCTCATTTGCTTCAACATGGCTTATGCTCACCAACAAGCAAACCATCGACATTGGAGGATTTGTACTGGACGCAAATTATAGCTACTCTCCAGAATTCAAGTATGATGAACTAAGAAATCTTTTAAGCTTTTCTTTTTTTCTTTTTGCTATATATTTTCTTTGAAAAGTAAAGGACTTAAAAATCCTTTATTTTGCAGGTTTCTTTCTTACGCAAACATTGTTGTTGGTGCCTTCTCTTTCGTGTCTTTATTGTTTCTTGTTCTTGTTGGTCGTCGAAGCTCCAATCCTACCTACTATTTCATCTTATTCCTTCATGATTTGGTATGCTTTGTTTTCTAGCACTCTTTTGTAGCATCTTGTATAGCGGTATAATATTCATTTTCATTTGATGTTTTCTTTGTGGTTTTGTTGGTAATTAACAGGCTCTGATGTCTTTGGTCCTTGGTGGATGTGCTGCTGCGACTGTAATAGGTTCCTTGGGGAAGTATGGGAATAGCCACACTGGTTGGATGCAAATCTGTGATCACTTCGGAAAATTCTGTAAGAGAGCAACAACTTCTGTGGCTTTCTCTTACTTCTCCTTGGTTTGCTTGTTGATTCTTACAATCACCTCTGCAAGCAAATCCAGGCAAATTCAAGTTTAGAAATTAAGTGCTTGCAGTTGAATTGTCAGAAATAGAATGTGTAGACGGCAAATTATGCTGTAGAGGAACAACTTCTGTTACTTTGTCTTATTTGTCATTGGTTTGCTTGCTGATGCTTACCACCACATCTGCTAGCAAATCTAGGCAAATTCAGGTTTAGAAACTGGAAAAAATGCAGTTGAGTTGTCAGAAATAAAGTGTGAATTAAAAAGGGTTCCAATGAGTAAACGTGTAGCTACTCCAAACTTTCTAATGAATGCTTTAATCTATTAAAAGAAAACATTTCTCCCAGCCTCTCTACTTTTCTTCTCTTTGCCTCTTTTCCTGCTTAGAAAAGGGGAGAATCAAATTCAGCAGTAGATAGTATTTTCTTCCTCGTTGTTTCCATCTGTGTAAAATGAATCAAGCATTACAGAAATGGTTCAACTAACAGAATGTTCCCTGATATCAAACCCCCACTGTTATCAATTCCATCTGTGTAACCAGGCTTGTTGATGTTGGGTTGGTTGCCATTAATGTGCAGTAACCATTAATGTCCATTACTGCAGCCACCATTGTTGAAAATAAGTTGGAGCTGGTGGCATTATTCTTGCCTATAAATAGGTAGCTGTGAGAGAGAGAGTGTAAAATGTGAGAGACCAAGAGAGAAAGAGGGGCTGCCAAGGACAGCAGCCCTCTGCCATGTGCAGCAATGAATGAGAGTTGGGAGTAGAGTTTAAGTGAAGTAATCCTCTTCTTTCATGTATTTGTATTGTATCCTTTCTCTATCTCTAATAATATGAAACTATCACGTAAATGTAGGCGATTTGTCGAACCACGTTAAATGTTGTGTTAGTGTGCTTAGTCTCCAATAAGCAACTATCAGAACATCACCGGTCCACGCAGGGGTCGGAATCCCAACAGCTGAAGCACACAAATTTGGATACCAATGGATCTTGAGGTCATTGGTGGTAGCTCTTTTTATCCACAAAGCAGTTAATACCAGTCTTGAGAAGACCATAATTTCTGGGAAGTTCTCAGCAACCTCACGAGGACAAATGTAAACAGGTAATAGGAGGGACTAAATCTATTAACGTAGGCCAGAACATAGAATTGTTTGCATGTAGCAATATTCGGATTGAGCTAGAAATGGGTTGTGTGTTAATGACCTTAATCTTACAAGGCCAACGCCATGAGTTCGCTTTCTAATATAACTAAGCCTTAATATATACATTTAATTAGCAACTGGTGCTGGGAAATCTGCTCACAGACAGTTGCTCTCCCACATGAGCATATATGGGAGTTCCACACGCACGTGTGGGCATTGGACACGTAAAAGCGAGATCCTCATCTGCCACAAACTGGATTTTGATTTGAGTAGCAATTCTCAAACGTTTGCAGTAGCGGCTATATATGCTGTCTTGATATGAAGTGTGCGGAATTGTTGAGAGAGAAGAGGTGAAATGAAGTGTAGGAGAGGCATATCGGCAACTAACATGTGGAAGTTTTGTCAAGACAAGCAACAGCCAAACCAAGATAACCCTTATCTCTTTACATTTATATGAACACAAGTAAAACAAAAATAAATAGAAAAAAAAAAGATAGTTACTAAGGTATTAACAGAAACATTAAAGAATTTGAGGATGTTTCATTGTTCTTGTGAACAGTTAAACACCTCCCTTTTTTTTTTAATTTTTGCCCTTTGTTTTGAATATCATTCTCAGATTTTTGGTTTTTTTTATTCAATACTTTTACAATGAATTGATTTGTTTTGGACTTGCTAATTTGTTTTGTTGGACTTGACATAGAGCTCTCAAGATATTGAGAAAAAATTCTACTCTCGCTTCAATGGCTTTGTTGGGCACAAAAAAATTTAATATTATGGATTAAAATAATTGGAGTTTTAGGTAACAAAATTAAAACTAAAATAAATATTTAAATCCTTTTTCTTTTTTTTTTTTTCAAATTATGGACTGAATTGAATGAACTTACATGTGACACACTACGCCGGTAACTTTGAAAGGTCATATGATGGCGTGTAAGGTGACCACAAGCTTCGGATAGGGTCTTTCATGGTATTGATGGAATTCTCATGGCGAAGGCTTTCTTACCTGATGTTGTGTGAAGTCCGATGACAAACTCTTTTTTATTTTATTTTTTTTACTCTCTTTTCTCTCTTATCTCCTTGGTTTATATGCATAACTTGTTATTGTTTTTATGTTAATTTTTATTTTTATTCTTTTTATTGTTATTTTTAGCGATAGTTATAGTTTTGTTTTGTAAATTGATACTCAGTAAATCATGAAATAATATTTAAAATCAAGAAAACATGAGACAATTCGAGATAGAAAAGGTGTTTTTTTTAAAAAAGGAAATGCAACTTAAAAGGAAGACACAATCCACAATTAGTTGCAATAGTTACCCACTATGTTTTTTTTCTTTAATTTTTTTTTGTTGCTTGACTTGTTTTTTTTTTTAATTTGATCTTGACACTTTAAGTTGACTTGAGAATGAGTTTAATGTTTTGTTTTAGTTGACTTTATAGATGGTTTTTATAATGTTAATAATAAGTTTCAAAGTTGAGTTAATGCTTGATTTAGCAAAATAAAATTTAATTTTATTGAAGCAAACCAATTAAAACTTTAGATATCTAATTTTAAATTGAAACATATATTTAATTTTTTTTCTCTAAGAAATGGCATTTTTATATTAATTTTTGACTTTATTTTTAGTTGAAATAAATAAATTTATTATTATTTATTTATATATATAATTCTTAATTTATTTTATTAAACACATAGGTAAACTTTTCCGTTTGCATTTATATTTTTTCTTGATGGTAAA
>Ga0307518_10000413_pt1 | contig 32910 bp, 21 predicted proteins | sample 25_EM_MG_FD_203889 | JGI IMG/M metagenome (GOLD analysis project Ga0307518, IMG submission 203889) | Populus trichocarpa ectomycorrhiza microbial communities from riparian zone in the Pacific Northwest, United States - 25_EM | ecosystem: Host-associated > Plants > Roots > Unclassified | place... | reverse complement strand
TTTTGTTGCAACAGTGCCTTCTCAATTGATGATGGATTAAAGATGCTTGCTGTTCATTGTTGGGGATTAGTGTTGCAGATTATATTTTGTGAGCAATCAAACAGAAAATTCTGCGCGCATGCTTGTGCATGCCAAAATGTGTTTTAGTTAGACTAGTACATGTCTCTCTGCCCACAGTATCTATATTCTAGCATTTCAGGATTGTCATGAGATTTACCTATTCTATCTTGATATCGATGTTCTTGGTTTCATTTGTGAGTCATTGTCATTCCGGCAGGAGTGTTACTTTGATCTGCCCTCCTATTTCTTCAAAACTTCTTGTTAATTTGTCTGTTTTGGAACTCGTGTTTTTTTGTTTATTGGATAAAGAGAGTAATAAAAATTTGGATAAGTTCTCCAAGGGAGTACGCCTCTACCAGTAAATGGCAATCAAGTTTTCCAAGTTCCACAGCACTTTGTAATTGTCAGTGCTTGGTGATAAATTTGATGCTTTTGGCCTTGAATAATGTTGCTTTTTAATGGTGAAGTAATTTGTTCTCCTTTCCCATGACAGACTAATATGCTTCATTATTTCATTCATCTAGTATCATATCATCAAGATTATGTTGTATTGAACTCATTCGTCTCTTGTAGCCTAACCTTCTTCAATGGCTTCTTGTAACCTGGCCCCCCTGATTCTACCAGTAAAGCCAGGGCAGCTAAGGAATGCATGCAGTTCTGATTCTATTTCATTTTGTTGCCCCTCTTACCCTCTTGAAAAGGCTGTAATCATTAAAGGAATGTCTGTGGAAAGAGGTTGCACCACATTTTAGAAATTGACCTATTTTGCGAAAAATTGGGAGTGTTCAGAGGCTCCTATCTTATTTTATTTTTGCTTTCTGTTTAGTTGTAATAGCCTGAGTTTTCAATTGCCTTAATGTGTCTGAGATATTTTGAATAGTGAACTAATTTGATTGAACAAACAGGCACGTGAGAAATGCTTCCAGAATCTCCACTACATAGAGCGCCACGAGGAGCATACAATTGCAAATGCAGTACAAACACAATACAAGAAAACCAAGGTTTTTTCTTTTCCCCATCTCTCATTTTCCGACTCTCTCTCTCTCAAGTTTATCCCTTTTCCTCTTTTTTACTAGTTTTTATCTCTGTTTGTCCGTGCCCCTTAGCTGTATCTGTGGCCTGCCCCAACTAGAACAGGCATGAAAGCAGGAAAAACTGTCAAGGCCATTTTGAATTTAGCTGGTTTCAAAAATGTTAAATCCAAGGTAAAGATCTTATAAGCCAAATCCGAGTCACTAGCACACCTCCTATACTCTGGAGTTTTAATTGAAAGCTCGGACTCTTTTGCAGGTCATTGGTTCTAGGAATCCTTATAACACTGTCAGGGCTCTCTTTAAAGCTCTGAATGCTGTAAGTAATCCAGTCTGCCTAGATGATGGACATCTCTCTCTCTCTCTCTCTCTCTCTCTCAGGGTTTGTGATCACTGTTTTATCTTTGCTATTTCCAGATTGAAACTCCAAAGGATGTCCAAGAGAAGTTTGGCCGGACTGTTGTTGAGAAACATTTGCTATGATAGCTGCATAGTGTAAGATTCTCATTGATCTTGCAATAAAAGAAAAAACAGTTACATTAGATGAAGAAACTTGAGTTCTTTTTTTTTATTTGTTTTTTGATTGATGGTAGATAGATAGATAGATGTATTGGCCACTGCCTTCACTGTCTCAAATTTTGCATCTTCTGATGGTGGATAATTTGACAGAAACATGCTTTGCTTCTTTCGAATTACTTGTGTTTAATCAAGGAAAGGGGCGCCATTTGTGGCCTCACTGCCTTTTCCCAATGCCGGTTGGCCGGCAAATATTTTTCACATGGCTTTGCCTGCATTTGGGCTCCGTGTTTACCTGGGTTCCGGTTAATGAAACTAGAAATCCATTTGATATTTATAATCAATTAAGTGCATGTGGTCTGGTGTGAGTGGTAACTTCACAACCTCATTCCCTCAATCCATTTTTAAACAAATTCGGTTAATTTTGACTTTGAAGGGTAAGGAGGGAGACGTGTCCTGTATCAAAGGAAGAAGATGAGTCAAGTTTCATTCTTTTCAACGTAAAAAAATTTGGAAAAAGAATAAAAAAATATTTAGAAATTATTTAATTTCTTATATACGCGACTAGCCATCTTTTATTTAGCGGTGAATATTATTATTTTTTTACGTGAAAAATTGATTGAATTCTTTTGTTAATTTTTATTTATTTATGTTGGCTAATTCGTATCTTTATTTCTAAAATTCTAGTTCTTGCTATCTGATTTTTAATTTTTTTTTTAAAGCTAAAGGAAAATGTTTTGTTGGAAATAACATTTTATTTATGAATTGCAAAAACCCCAACATGAAAAAATCAAAATTAAAATGAAAAATCATATCTCTAAAAAAGAAAAAAAAAACGTCTTGAAGTCATCAAATGTGTTTCATCAATGAATTCATTGTTTTATCATTTTAATTATTAGACCATCTTTTATTTATAAGATCTACATGATCACTACAATATTAGCTTAACTAGTTGCTAATAGCGAAAATAAGTTTTTTAAAAAATAAAGGAATTTGATTAATTTTTTATTTGTTCTTTTACTTTATAAGATAAAAAAAAAATAACTTGCATAAATAAATAAAAATTTCACCAAAAAAATTATTTAATTTCTTGACCTTTTAAAATAAAGTGAAATTTTGTTTCTAGTGTAAATAAAAAAAAAGGTTATTTCCTTATATATGAAATTTGTTTTTTTCATTTATTTTTCAGATTTTCTTTTCTTTTCTTTTTTTTGTCGAAAATGGAATCAATAAAAATATCGGCATTTGTCCCATGTTGTCTTTATAAAACAAAATATATAATAAAGTGGTTTTAAGTGTTGCTTTAATGCCACGTGGCTGGTGTGAGCTAGCACTTATTGCAGGTCATGCAATGCAATTAAAAAATAAATTAAAAATTTGTTAAAACTCTGGGTAAAGATGAATGAAGAATCCTTCCTCTGGTACGAAGAACCCGTTTCACTAATTTTTTTTATATATATTTTTTTAAATAATTTTAAAATTTATGTTTCAATTACTATTTCTAGTGATTTTTTTATTTAATTTTTTTTTTATGTTGGTGTATATATTTAATTTTTAAAAAAGTTATTCTAATTTATTATTTTTTTATCTTTTTGTATGCAAGAACTTTATTTTAAAAAATAAAAAAAATTATTTTCAAATAATATTTTTTTTATTTGCAGCCTTGCATGATATTTGTTTTCACTTTTATTTTATTCAATAAAATTAATATGTATATTTATTTCTATTATAGTTTGATTGAATAAAAAATTATTTTAATAAATAAATTTAACAAACATAACCGGGTAAATATCTCATCTTGTAAAATTAAATATCATGATCTATATCTGTCTCTTAATTTTTATTAGTTTTATTTTTAGTTATTGTTTATAAATTTTTTTTTCTATTTATTAACACAATTAATTTTCAGTTTATTTAATTATATGTATACAAAAACTTTTTAGTTTTCCTTTAAAAAAATTTTAACTATAAAAATATGTTAAAAAAAACTTGTATAGAAAGTGTTTTTGTTGAGAAATAAAATATCTAACGCACGACAAATATCGGATAATTTTGATGTCGTCCACCGTCAATAGTAAAATAAACAGCTCCTTCCCCAAATCAAAGACCACAGCTTTCTACCACTTGCTCTCCCTAACCAACGCCGTCACGACTGTTCCTTTTCCGTCCATCGAAAATCCTAGCGACCTGCCCTTCCGCCTCCACCCTTTGACTCTAACCGACGCTTTTCGAATGACAAAAGCTTTTGCCGTTTGTTATATAACTTCCTTATAAATCATTCAAAATAAATAGATTATTATTTTAGAATGACACGCGCATATGTATTTTTCAACTATTAATTAAATAATACTCTTTTATAAGTATATAATATCCACATAAATTTTTATCTCGTGTTGGTGTTAAGAATTATGGTATTCTAAAAGTATTTTTGAAAAAAATTAATTTTTATTTTATTGTTTTCTTTGCTTCAAAATAATATTGTTTTGGTGTTTTCATATTATTTTAATGTGCTGATTTCAAAAATAATTTTAAAAAATAAAAAATATATTATTTTGATGCATTTTCGAGTAAAAAATATTTTAAAAAACAACCAGAACCACATTTCTGAACAACACTCTTAATGATATTTCAAAATTTAATGATTAGAATAGAGATGGCAATAATTACCTCTAGATTTCTATTTTGATACTTTGTGGAAAATAAAATTAATTATATTATATCAAGATATTATTTATTTGCTAGAGGATGTGTACAAAGTCAAATTGGACACTGCCTTTGAGATAGAGAGTGATTTTTTTTTTAAAAAAAAAAAAAACTGTAAGGTTTAAAGTTAATTGCTAGTTATTTCAGTAATTTTTTTTATTTTATTTATTCTAACCCTAATTCCAAGTGAGTGGCTGCTTACTTATCCCACATCACTTCGAAGTATTAAACAACTATCTTAAGTTTAAGCCTATCTATTTATACGGGGCAGCTTAGCGGAAGCGGTGAAATCAAAGTTTTATAAAAATTTATTTTTTTATTTTTAATTTATTTTTTTATATTTTTAAATTATTTTGATGTGATGATATTTTAAAAAATAAAAAAAATATTATTTGAATATATTTTAAAATAAAAAAATATTTTAAAAAATTACCGCTGCTGTCACTGTCTTTAATATCCCTAACTTGTCTTCCAAGAGAGAAATTATAAATTTTGTGACGGAATATCCTTCCCTTGCTGTATGTGCTAACTGTTGTCTTGTGAAAAGAAAAGAAAAGAAAAGAGAAGAATATTTTTAAATTAGTTTGCAACGGAATTACACGAATATTCAATAGTCCTCCCTTTTATAATAAAAATAAAGTGCTGGAATGTTCCAGACTTAGGTCTGCCCTCATGTGCTCATGTGAAGGATATTCTACCGCCGTTACTACTGTTAATATTCTTTCTATATAATTTTAAGGGGTATAATTTAATTGGTCAGGTTCTAAATTTGTTCTTTAAAGATCACAAGTTTGAGTTCCACAAACCTTAGGACTACTAGAGGCTTACATGGTCGTTAACTTTAGGGTCTGTGGGATTAGTAGAGATGCGCGCAAACTGACCCGGATACTCCTGTTAATAAAAATAAATAATAAAAAAAAAACCCTGAGGGGTGTAGCTCAACTGGTCAGGCTCTAAGTTTGCTCTCTAGAGGTCACCAGTTCGAGTCTCATAAACCTCAAGACCACTGGAGATTTACATGGTCGTTAACTTCAGGATCCGTGAGATTAATCGAAATATATACAAATTGATCCGGACATTCATGTTAATATAATAATAATAAATTATGATATATCGATGTTATCAATTAACAGAGGATATTCTTCATGATTTATTTATTTAGAAATAAATAAATAAATCACGGAGGATATATAGGTGTTATCAATTAACTTTTCTATTTAAATTCAATTTATTTATTTCTAGACAGTTCTGATATCAAAGGGCTCAACAATTTATTTTTCAGGGAAATTAAGTTTATTCATTTACTTGCAGAACCAAGGTTTCAATGATATTAATTGTTTATCCAATATTTAATGCAGATTATCTACTTGTTTATCCAAGCTCTATGGGTTATATATTCAAGAATTATATTATTACTAAATTCCTTCCTTTTCTTTGACGTGGCATTCTTGTTTGGATTTCTCTAACTTTTTATTTTACATAAACAGAAATATTTGAGTATTTATGAAGAGAGTATTTTTTTTATAGTATTCTCTTACTCGAAATACTTACTATTATTTTTTAAATCATATGCTATCATATACTTTTTTCATGCATAACAAGTATATTAAAGATATCGGGTCAACATGTTATATAGTTAAACTTAAAAAAATAAGAGATATATGTTTTGATTTGCATGCACCGCAATCCTAGTTTTTAGACCCAGTTCAAGGCCCAGGTTCAGGGTTTTGACCGGTTCACCGGGTGGCTCGGGCCAATGTTTTTAACAAAATAAAAACGACATCGTTTTAGTTAAAAAAAAAGTTAACGGGTTGCAACCGGGTTTTTGACTGGGTCGCTGGGTCACACCGAGTTTTTCCTTCCCCTGCTTTTTCTTCAACCCGGCCTGGTTCCAGACCCGGGTTGGCCGAGTCCCGGATCGACCCGCCGGGCTGGGGCAGGCCGGGTTTCAAAACTATGACTGCAATTATCTTATTTGCGATATTATTTGGTAATTATCATCTTCCTTTGACATTACTAGTTCTGTTGATTTCTTTTTCTTGTTTGTAGTGTTCTTAAATTATGGAAAAGAGAAAAGAAGGAAAGTGAAGTGAAATGGAAGGAAGTTGAATATCAAGTGTCCTTTTAAATAGTAAGATATTTCCTCTTAAATAGGAGGAAAAAGATGGAAATTGAAAAATTATAATTTAAAACATACTAGTAAAACACATAATCTATTAACTAATTAACTTCACTTCTTTTCTGTAACCGCAATGGAAAAAATTATTATGAGAAAATTTAATTTAATTTTTTTTAATTTTTTTTATAACAGATATAATTAGTGGTTAGTTAATTCAAAGCCCCGTTTACTTTAGTATTTCAAAAATATTTTTGAAAAAAATTAAATTTTGTTGTTTTTTTAATTTTAAATTAATATTTTTTTGGTGTTTTCAAATTATTTTGATGCACTAATATCAAAAATAATTTTTAAAACATTAAAAATATTATTTTAATATATTTCCAAATAAATAACATTTTAAAAAACAACTTCTACCTTACTATCGAACACACTCTTAATATACTTAATATTTGCCGACAAGAAATTTTAATTCTCTTACTCTTATTTCCTTTACATAATTTATATTTTAGAAAGCATGTAGATATATTCGACTTCTGTTCTTAATTATATTATTAAGACAATAAAAAAACAATTAAAAAGAGACCGACACCTCACACGTGTCCATTCCCAAAAACCTCTTCGTGTGCATAATAAATTCATAGACAGCCCCCAAAATCTGTAAGGAAATAAAAGAAGGGAAAAACCTCCAAAACCGACAGCTTTTTTTAACTTAAAATTCCCAAAAAGAAAAAAAAATGGTATCTTCTCCTTCTCCTTTACCAGATGGTGGTAAGGACTCGAGCTTGATGAGGAGAATACTGGTTTTGGGATTCTGGGTACAAGGGTTCAGGTGTTTACCATGGATGGCTATAAACTTTTTCGTGAAAGATGGGCTTAATGTGGACCCTTCTACTCTTCAGCTCCTTCAGAACTCTGCTAATCTTCCCATGGTTGGCAAGCCTCTCTATGGTGTCGTTTCCGATGCTGTTTACATTTTTGGCCAGCACCGCATTCCTTATATTGCCATCGGTGGTAAGTGAATTAATCACAAAAAAGCACTCAAGCTTTTCTTTTCTTTTTTCTTTCTCTTACTCTTCTTTCTCTTGCTGTTCATTGATGTGTTTGATTGAATTGTGTTTCACTTGTTTGGTTTTATTTTATTTGGTTCCAGACCTTACCTGGGATCAAAGTAAAGGCAGCAGGGGTGTCATTTTTTATTTATTTAGCTTCTTCTTGATCTGATTAAGATATGTTAAAGTTTGAGTATTTTGATAAAGGGTTTATTATTATTATTGTTGTTGTTATGTTATGGAAATATAAGTTTTTGGACGTTCAATGTAGGGTTTATATGGAATGTTGTTTGTTTTATGAGTGTGCTTTTGTATTTGTACAAGGAGTTCCACTGGTTGTTGTTCTCTTAGAATTCAGTTAGCAAATTTACTTCTTTTTTATTTATAGTATAAAAAGAATTAAGGATGTTTCCAAGGTTTAGTTCGGAGTGTGTGGTTAGTTTGAGTTACATAATTTTGTTTGTGCCATTCTCAAGGGACAAGTTTCTAGTATTTTTTTGAAACATGTGCTGGCCACCATATACCTGTTTGAAAATTGAACCAGGTGATGTTTTTTATTTGGAGAGCTTCCTCAGTCCTTGCAATTTATTTGAGATACTGTTTGCGTGTGGGTAGTTAATTTTTAAATGGGCAACCAAAATCAGAGACTCAGGCTTGAATGGTCTGCACGAGTCTTGCTGTTCTCTGAAGCCTCTCTCTCTCTCTTCTTAGAGTCATATCTCTATAGGAACATTGCTTCCAAGAGTCTGCAATGTCGATCTGGTTATAGCGAAGAGGCTTCTTTCTGAGGCTGTATGTTTCGATAGTTAGCATGCTTTGTTCTGTTTCCTTCCATTTTAGTGGCGGTGGTGGGGAGGGAGGAGGATTTCAATAGTTAACAGCTTCAAGATGTTTTCATTGCATTAGCTAAACTACTCTCATGATGATTTTAACCTATGCCTTTCACTCATTGGATAAGTTCTATATTCCTTGATAAAGAGGGCTTGCATGTTGAGAAATGATGGTTGGATCCCATATCAAACTACTTTTCTTGTCAGTAAAGGCTGACAGGCAGAGCACAGATGCATCTTAAGTTTCAAGAAACAACCTTTTTTTTGGTATTATTTAAGTTCTAAATACTATCTAACAGGTGATTTAGGATAAAACTGCTTGAATCTGTTTTCGACTTTCAGGGGAATTATCTCATCGCTTCTTCAAATTGTATTAACTTGTAATATTCCTGCTTCGCATGTTTATCTATTTGAATCACCCCAGCTGCCGCCTTCACGATAATTTTATCCTTATACTTTTGCTCATGGAACAACTTATATGTCATTTGATGAAGATAGCTATGAAATAGAGAAGTAATGAATTGCAACTTAAAAATCTTTTACTAATTTGCCTGCAAGGAAAAAGTTTGGTACCATGGAGAACTGATGGATATGATTCTACACAAATATGCATGGTTCTGTTATATCTCTTTCATGATATAACTCAAAATCGCTTCATAACATGTTTTCTCATCTGTTATTGCAGCTTTCTTGCAAGCAGTTTCATGGCTAGCTATAGCAATCCTCTCTCCATCAGGCATCTCAATCTTCACCTTGAGTCTATGTCTCCTCCTTAGCAATCTTGGTGCTTCAATAGCTGAGGTTGCAAATGATGCCATTGTTGCTGGGATAGGAAAGCAGCTCACCATGTCTCCTAAAACTTCTCAGTCATCTTCCTCAGGTGAGCTGCAATCATTTGTGTGGATTGCTTCCTCTGCCGGTGGTGTCCTTGGAAACCTGCTTGGTGGCATTGCCATTAACAGATACGGTGCCCAAGCCATGTTCCTCATTTTCAGCCTTACTGTTGCTCTGCAATTGTTTGTTACAATCACTGTCCATGAAAGCTCACTTAACCTCCCCAAAAGTTCATCCGGGGTTGGAATTAGAAAACAGCTTTCAGAGCTTTCAGTTGCATTACAGAAACCTGAGATTGCTTACTCAATAGCATGGTTGGCAGCATCTAATGCCATAATCCCAGCACTAACAGGAACCATGTTCTTTTACCAAACACAGTATCTGAACATCAATTCATCTGTGTTGGGGATCTCTAAGGTTTTTGGCCAGGCAGCAATGCTTCTATGGAGCATCATCTACAATTGCTATTTAAAGTCAGTCCCATCAAAGAAGTTAATTGCAGCCATTCAGGGAGTGATGGCAGTATTCATGCTTTCTGATCTGCTATTTGTTAAGGGAGTTTATCGGAATATGGGCGTGCCAGATTCGTTGTATGTTATAGTCTTCTCAGGCCTTTTGGAGGTTCTATTCTTCTTTAAGATTCTGCCATTCAATATTTTAATAGCACAGCTCTGCCCTTCAGGATGTGAAGGATCCCTGATGGCTCTTGTGGCTTCTGCTAATGCCCTTTCATTCATAGTGAGTGGATACCTTGGAGTTGCACTTTCGTCATTTGTTGGAGTTACTGGCAGTGATTTTTCAGGATTTCCTCAGGCCCTTCTAATACAGGCAGTCTGCACACTCTTGCCAATTTATTGGTCATCATGCATTCCTGACGATAAGCAGGCAAAAACCAGCACGAAAAAGGAGTAGGATTATAGTTGCGGTGATTTTCTACGGCATATTCTTTTATACCACATTTCCCGCTATGTCTAATTACAAGTATACTAGGTGTTTATTCTCCAGAAAAATGTATGCTTAGTGGTAGTTGCAGCCTTACATGAATTTCTTTGTGATATCTTGAATGCTATATATTGCGACATCGTGTTGTTGGATCTCTTTTCATACGTACTAAAGCAGAAATCCCACATCAAATGGTGTAATACTGGTCTTTCTTCTCCTCTTAGATTTCTAACGGAGCCAATCTTTGGTTTACAAAAGGACTTCTTTCTCTTCTGATAGAGAGGGAGGTGAAGTGGGAGCATTCAAATGTCTGGTAGATTGGCAGTGTTTTCTTCAATGACCAAACAACCAAAATAAGGACAAAATGGAAGGCATTTTGATCACTTGTAGAACTGGAGATTGTTCGAAATGGGGGATGCCTGGAGCAGATTGATGAGCCTTCATAAGTTGTCAAATCTCGAGTAAGATTATAATACCAGAAGAAAAGATTCCTTTCCTGCGCGAATGATGTTTCCTTGTGTTGCAAGCCTATTGCTTGTTGCTTCGTTTGGTGGTATTAACATATCGAATACATTCTCAAAAAAGGGAAAAGACTGGAATAGGGAGCGAATAACTTTGAATATCCTGCCCTAGCCCCGCAAGAAAATCTTCTCCTTGTGCCCATGGATTTTTTATATTTGCCACACGATGGGAACCAATAGCCAGAGCAGTCAAACAGCTGAAATATCTCATGAATATTGCTTGCAGACAATTCATTGAACAATCGAAAGGAAAAATTGATCATTAAATCGTACCTGTACTGTTCCAACAAGTCAGGAACGTGCTGACAAGTTCTTAAGGTCTCTTCCATCATCTGCTGATAACCATGCTCATTTATGTAGAAATTCCAGCATTCAATCATGATATTCAAAATTTAAACAAAAAATATAGAACGATATCTACTTTTTTGTTAAATTCTGATCACAAGGCTCTCTACGACATGCTAAAACAGAATAATGAGACACATTCATGATTAAAAAACTCTCCATGTTGCTCAACATCATAGATGCAAACAAGCCCTAGTTGGAACAGCACATAATCTCGTAATCCACACAAAGGGCCACTGGTCAAATGTTTACAACACACAACATTTACGTCAAGAAAAGCATTTGATTAAGATCAGCAAATTCACTAGTTCACACTAACACAGCCAGAGGCTGAACAGAACACTACAAATTAAAAGCACAACTTGCAGTCATACATTAGCTTCCATTGTTACACCAAAGCATAATACTAGAACTTCTAAACGCGACCATCCCACCAGCATTCTGATTGAACCATTTCAGCCTTCAACAGTCCCTCAAATTCATTCGGTGGGTTTAGACCTAAACGTTGAGCACGCTCCCAACGTGCAAGCCGAGACATCCCAAGACACGGCCCATATGCCATGTTCATGTCAAATTGTCTCAACAGTCCCTCATGTTCGTCATAATAATCTATTAAACACAAAAAAAAAAAAATCAACAAAACACAATAAGCTACATGTAGATCGATATTTTACAAAGAATATATCACAATGAAGAAGAAACCCAGATACGAATTTTCAATTTGAGTAAAAATAAATATGAAAAAATGTGATTAAAAACAAGGAAAATTATCTTCTTGGAATAAAAAAAAATCCACCATCTTTATTATTGAAAAAAAATACATCAATAATCAAACAAGAAGTAACAAGTTAAATGTAACAACAAAATAATTTTTTTTTTGAGAGAGTACATATGAAACAAAAACCTTTATGATCAGGAGAGCCATGGGAAACCTGGGCAGTTGGTTGTGTAATATCGGAGCCAAGAGAGGCAATGTGATGAAGGGATGATTTCTTGGACGATGTTGGTTTTGTGATACCACTATTCTTGTTCTTCTTTTGCCTGTAGAAACCCTTCATGTTGCTTGATGCTGTTGCCATCTCTCTCAAAATTTCAAATTTCAAATTTCAAATTTCGAATATATTTTACTGGTTCTGTCGGGAGGAAGAGAGAAAAGAGTGCTTTTAAAGAGAGAGATCACCAAAGGCAACGTGTCTGACCTAAAAGAAAAAAAAAATACATTTAATAAAAAAATCTATTTTTTTATTGATGTATTTCTTTTTTATTTAAAAAAAAACATTTTTTTGTGAGAAATATTATTTTTTAAAGTAAGAAATGTATTATGATTGTGAAACCAAGTCTTAATTATAAAATTATAAAATTTTGAATCAACATTCACATAAAAGATATTTAAGAACAATAAAATTAAGAAAATTATATAAAATATAAAAATAAATATTTAATTCTCATCAAATATCAATAAGAAAATTATACATATTAGAAAAATACATAATTATTTATAAGTAATGATAACATCATCACAAAAATCTTAATCTTTTTAAAAATAATGGCATAATCATTTAAATATTATTTTAATAATTTAGTTTAAAGATATTTTTATCTTTTTTTAATAAAGAAATATCTAAAAAAAACAAGCGTTTCTAGGCTTCACCTTCTAGTCAACCCTAGAAAAACAAGTCAGACACCTACCTATTGGCCTAGAAAGCAAGCCCACATGCCTTATTTTTTTTTTTTTAATGGACGATTTTTCCACCAAATATTTTTTTTAAAAATAGCTGACAATGTGTGTCAGGTAAAGGTAAATGACTATCTAATCTTATTTTTTTTATTATTAACGTGGGTGTTCGGGTCAGCTTGCATGCACCTCGACTTATTTCACGAGCCTTAAAATTAACGATCATGTAAGCCTCCAATGACTATAATATTAGCAACCACAGGGCTCGAACCTGAGACCACAGGGGGAGCAAACCCCTTAGTCCCAAACTCTTATCATGAGTCACTATCTAATCATGTTTGATAGTTGAAAAGTTAGGGTCTAATATTCAGGATTCAAAATACATAATTTTCAACTTGTTTTACTCAAAAATATCTTGAAATATCATAAAAAAATCTCAATAAACTTATTTTAAACTCTAAAAAAGCATATAATCACTCTAAAATCTAAAATCCAAAATCCAACCAAATAAAAAAACTTAACGGGTCCTGATCTACTGTTTACAACATGTTTAAAGAAAAACATCACCTTCATTGAACTCCTATCTCCAAGATGAACCCACTAACACCAATATCAGTTTTTTTAATAGTCGAAATGTGACTAACAACTTTTTTTTTAGGCTACTCTCTGTCCTCTCAAATTCTAAAGAATAAAATGTAAAACAAATGGAATTTAAGATTAAAACATAAAACTCTAAAAATAGGGATAAATAATGAAAAAGTAAAAAACTTTAGGACCAAATCGTAGTTTTATGCTCTTTAGACATTGAAAAAGAAAACAGAGTTGCGTGTTTTGTTTCCGTGTTAGATTTGGTCCATGTTATTTTAATTTTTTTAGTTGATAAAATTAAATTTTATTTTGCAAAATCAAGCATGAACTCAATGTTAGGATATTTTTTGACAACATAGCATGCAAACTATTAAAATTAAGTGAAAATAGTGTGGGAGGATGAAATTAAAAAAAAATATTTGTGATCGAAGTGGATATTTGTTCAAGGATCAAAAAATAAGGGGTTAGACTCAACTTTACTGTAATAATCCATATTGCAAATGAGTGTTGAGAAACAATAAAAGAAATAGTGAAATACATTGCTCTTTTATTTTATACTAGTCAATAGAACTACGCTTTGTCACGGGTCATATCAAAAGTATTTTTTTTGCAATGTAAAAAAATATACAGGTGTTGTTAATGCAGTTTAGTGTATCAAGAAAAATTTCAATGGTGAACTAAAACGTTGATGTTTGCACTTAATAAATTTTATTGAGAATTATAAACGTCAATACATGTAAAAAAGAGTTGCTAATGTTAATTAAAGACGAAGTTTGGAAGTTAAAAGATAAATATAAATTAAGATATTTTATCTTGTGTCGTAAGGAGCTTGCCAAATTCTTTAACCTAATTATATGTCAAAAGATATATGTTTTTGCAAGAAGGGCACTAATTTAAATCCCATAAGAATATAATTTCTAATATAATTCCTCCTTTTTTAACTACTATTTTTTAAAAATACACTACCAGAAAATTAAAAAAAAAGCAATGAAAATGTTGATGAAAAAAATTCCATCAATAGTTTCTTATGTTGTGAGTCATACCAAAACTAATAAACTTTTGTTTACCAGAATGAAAACCAAATATAATGCCCTTATATTATAAGATTTTATCGTATGCTTCTTCAACTAATAGTATTAAAGGTGTAACATTATTTTCATTTTAACATTTCAAGAAGTCCTTTATGTTGTTTCTGAATCGACATGACTTGGTAAGAACCTCTAGTAGCAATAAAAAAAGAAGAAGCTTTACCACTATTAATTAAGGTAAATGCCTTATTATTATCTATAAAATATGGAAAAGATAATTTTCCATATATACTCAACTTAAAATCATCCTATACAGAGAAAAATCATTTGTAGTTCACATCAAAGCCGTCTTCATTTGAAAACTTTATTTTCTTAAGACATTATATAACAAAGCCTCGACTAACCATAACTGATTTAACTCATCAATCAACGATTTAACAAAAATATCTATATTCGTACCTGGATTGTAAGGATCAGGTATGACCATAGATAAGAATATAAATTCTAGCTTCATACATATTCCTGGGGGTAAGTTCTGAATTGTTAATATGACCAGCCAACAAGAATAGAGTGCAGGAAAGGATCCAAATGGATTAAATCCATTTGTACATAAGACAAGATGTACATTTTATGGTTTCATTGAAAATTATAGATGCACTCTATTAAACTATTTTCAAGCTTAACCATTGAAAGGATGCATAATGACTATATCCACCTCGTCATATGAATGATGCCATGTCATATGCTCAGCAGTCTTTGAAGACATAAATAACCTTTCCAACATATAAGTCATTAGGAAGTATCTCAATTTTTTGTATGCGATAAGTGTCCATGCTCTACCACAATTAGATTTATATCGAGCATGCTGACAGGTTTTGTACTCAATAAAATTTATATTTTCATACATGCACAAGTTTAGACACACCAATTTTTTAATATCCTTGGTCAAGAGGTTTCATTATGGATTTTACAGTATCGAAGTTATCTTTCAGCCTATTCCCTTCAGGTAACATGATTTTCACCCATTCGAGGATCTTATCATAATCGGCTTCATGCAACCCATAATCTGACTTGATGGTAAATAGTTGTGCAATGACTGATAATTTATTGTGAGTTGTACACCCTTCCCATAATGGTTCATCAGAATCTTTCAAAAGTTAAAAAAAACCTAGCTGCATCTGCATTTGATTTTTCATCTAAAGGGATGTTATATGAACCTTCACCTAAATAATTTTGATTCATTCACATTGCATCCATCATCATACTCCTATAAGGATTATTATTATTATTATTATCATCCACAAGCTCGTGTATGTTTCTATGTGCAACCCAATATAAATATTTCTTGACAAACCATCCTTTCTAACATGGTTTTGTAAGGAACATATGGGTCTCTATGTGCAACCCAATATAAATATTTTTTTGACAAACCCTTTCTTAAGTAGATATAATATCTTTATGATGAAACTTTTTCTTCTTACACTTCACATATAGACATCTAATTTCACCTTCACTAATATTCTTTAGATTAGAAAGTATAAAATTCATAAAACTCTTAACCCCTTTAAGATAATCTTACTTATACAACCCATTGGAAGAATCTCGGTACATCCAATAATGATAATTAATTACGTATGAAACCTATATAGAATATTGATGACAACATTTATTTATAATGCAACTATCCATTCAAAATTAAATTTTTTTTATTAAAATTAAATTCACAATCCAACAATTAATTATCATTTGCACACAAATTTAATTTTGTCTTAAAATGTGAACTAAACAATAAAATTAAAAAAAAAAAATAATCGGTACCCAATTAATTAATTATCCATCATTTATTCAATTCAAACTTATTCAACCTATATTAATATATTTTAATTATTATCAATTCCATAAAAAATCAATTTCCCCAAATTTTCTCACATTTCCAATCTGAGAAAAAATTGAGAAAATATAATTGGTACTCATTAAATAACTCATCATTTCTTCAATTATAAAACATTAAGTTACAAAATCAAACTCAATTTCATCAAATGACAAATAAAATCAATATTCTCAAATCCCAAACAAACCCTAACATACAAATCATGCATTAATACAACAAAATTTTCTTGGAGAAAGCTATAAAATACTTAAATATACAAGTAAACTACAAATACCATAATTTTTTAATAAATTAACCTAAAATATAAATGAATTACAAAAAAAAAAGATTTGCTTACTTGGTGTGATGAAGTTTCACAAGAAATTAAACTAAAAGAGGTTTATGGTTTCGTTACTATTTACGGTAGTGTTGATGCTTTTAGCCTAATTTAATTGATGCTTTAACACCTCTAAGGGCCTGTTTGAGATTGTGGTAGCGGTGACGGTTTAAAGTGTTTTTCGTTTAGAAATGCATCAAAATAAAGTTTTTTTATTTTTTAAAAATTAATTTTGACATCAGCACATCAAAACAATTTGAAAACATAAAAAAAATTTCATTTTAAACAAAAAAAATCAAATTTTTTAAAAACACGATTTACACAACATTCTCAAACACACTATAAGTCGTTAATAATATGTAAAGCTCATCAAAAAATATATATTCTCTTCCGATTTTGCTTGATTAAAAAACATCTACTTCCATTTTTGGCTTTGATCATGAAGATAAGATTAAAATCTTTTTTTTCTTTTTTTCCTAATTGATCTTAAAAATGCATCATTAATTTGATAAATCTTACTTAGAAGCTAACTCTACAATTTAATATAAAAAATTAAGAAAAAACCTTCCTTAAATAGTTACTTGTGTGTTTGGTATTGTGGTAACTTTTGTGGTTGTGGTTTGAAAAAAATTGTTTTATAAAAAGTACTTTTGACTGAGGTATGTTTGGTTAAAACTGTGGTTGAAATTGAGGTTGAATAAAAAATAGTTTAATGTGTTTGGTTAAACATGCTTTTTAAATTGAGGTTATAAAATAACTAAAAATGATATGTATTAATATTGATGGTTTTTAATTTAAATATTATAGATTTAACTACCACTATTACATCATTAAATAAATACTACTTTATATCAAATATTTTTTATTATTCCATTAACTTATCTACAATTTCATCACGTATGAAATTCATCCGATAAGGATTATAGTTTTCATGGTTTTTTGAGCGTGTAACAAAATCAGGTAAAATAAAATCAAAAACAAAATTGGAATTGCGATCAAATTTTGCAAATGCTACATCATCATGCGATGTCCTTCTAGTTTATGTAGTGTTATTGAATAATATTAAACACTAGTTTTTCGAGTAAAATACAATTTAAAAAAATGAATTTTTTAACGCGGTAGAGACACTGTTCACACGACAAATACCAAGTGAAATTCACTCCGTAATGTTCTTTTCAAGAAGTGAAGAATGACCAGGTAAATTAATTTATCTGGCATAGACACGGCAGGAGAAGAAGTAGCAGTTTCAACATAAAATGTTTGAGTCCTACATAAACAATAAATTGAGTTTTAATATTATCAAATATATTATTTACACAGTTTACTTTAAAAGCTAAACCTACCGCGTAAACAAACATGACAGCCTTTCTCCACAAGAAAGTCAACCCATTCCAATATTATTTATTAACTAAAATCATAAAAAAGAAAATAAAATTAAAAGACACCACACACCCTACACCTTGCTTCTCGACCTGCGAGATATGTGGGCGTGCAATGGATTCTTCATGGTCACAGCAAGCTGTTGCTTCTCAGACAAATCAATAACATCTCCATCCACAGCCTTCCACTCAAAATTCCAGACTAAATTAGCCACAAAATACTCCAAATGAAGCATGGCTAAGCCATATCCAGGGCAAATTCTCCTTCCAACTCCGAAAGGCATCATCTTGATCTCCCTGCTTCCTGTTATATCAAATGCTTCCCCTTCACCATTTAGAAACCTTTCAGGCTTGAAAGCCATGGGATCCTCCCACACCTTTGGATCCCACCCCATATCAGCCACCATGAAATTTACTGTCCCGTTTTTAGGAATCAGATACCCACCCAACACCGTATCTTCAGTCACAGCATGTGGCAGCACAAAATGCCCAGGTGGGTGTCTCCGTAGACCTTCCAGAATTATTGCTTTTAAATACGGCATCTTTTGCAGATCATCTTCCTTCACCTCTCCCTCTCCTTCTCCAACGACCTCTTTCATTTCCGAAAATAGCTTCTCCTGAATCTGTGGATACTTGACCAAATTTGCCATGATCCACTGCAAGGCTGTGGTAGTAGTATCTACACCTGCTGCAAGGAACTCGATGCATAAAGTAACCATTTCGATCTCATTAAGCTTTCTTTTCTCACCAGGAAGTTGCAGATCCAGCAGCGTATCAACATAAGACAAGACATACCCATCCTTCTTCCCCTCCACATTTGATTTTCCCAACTTCTCTTCCTTCAACTTCTTTCTTGCTCTTATCAATGGAATGATTACATCTTCTTGGTCCTTGCGAAGCTGCAAGAACTCTGCCCATTGCTTACGAAGCACTATCTTGCTCAAACTTGGCCAGAAATTAAGTATATTGAATCTACGCATATTCTCAATCATGCGACGCTCGACTCGTTCGATCTCCTTAACCTGTTTCTCCTCTAACTTGTCACCGAAACACATGAGTACTAATAGACAAAACATGGCAAACTGAACATGATCCACAACACGAACAGGATCTCCAGACCTGGACAACAAGTCAAATTGATTCTTCAAGATTTGCAGCACCCATTTACGCGCATGACCAAATGTTTTAACCCGCGAAGAATGGAGGATTTCTGATGTGAGGTTTCGACGGAGGAGGCGCCAAGTCGGACCGTAAAATGAAGAGCTGATAGTCTGCTGATTGCTATTAAGCACTCTGCTAGTAGCAAGAGCAGATGGGCGGTTACCAAAAACAGAACCGTTCAGGATCAAGGCTTGGTAAGCTAGGGAGCGATCGGAAATAAAGATAGCCGGGCGCGAGAAGATATGGAGGGTGACCATCGGGCCGAGCTTTTGGGTGAGGGAACGAAGGGTGGGCTCGAGGTCGGCGAAGGATTTGGAGAGCCATAAGATGTTGCCGATAATTGGAAAGGCTAGGGGGCCTGGAGGGAGTTTGTGAGTTTTGCAAGGGAAGAAGAGGTTGAAGAAGGCTATAAGGAATGCAGACAGGGACAGAGAGACGAGGATGAGGAACCAGATCTCCATGCTTTTGTGAGGCTGGCAAAACTGAAGTTAAGTAGTATAATTTTTTTTAGTTTAATATGGGTATTCGGGTTAGTTTGTGTGTATCTCAATTAATTTTACGAGTACTGAAATTAACGACTATATAAATTTTCAGTAACTATTATATAAACAATCATATAATTTAAATTTATAATCATAAAAAAAAAACCACTTAATCTCAAATTTTTATTTCTGAAAGCGAGTATAATGTTAATGATAGATGAGAGGACTTGACCTGCATTTTATTCAGTTTTATGGCTGTGGGATGATCTGTCGATAATAATGTCTCAGTAATTAAATGCATTTCGTTTTTAGCAAAAACAAAAAAGAAGAAAAAACAAATAAAATCTTATTTGATACTTTAAAGAAAAAGCGGTCATCTCAAGTTTTTTTTTTCAAATCATATGTTAATTGAATTTGAAAAGTTGAATCATTTGTTTAATAAAATAAAATAAAATAAAGATTATATAAACCAATAAATTATAAAAAAATGGTTAATATTAACTAAATATAAAAATAAAAAGCTAAAAAATAGATATAAATAAAGATATTTTATGATGTGATGTTGGGTGTTCCTTAATTTTTTAGTATTTAATAACATGGAAGTTTAGATGGATTTTAGTAATAAAATTAAAAATTTAAATTCTGTATAAAAAAATATAATTGTTAGTATAAATTCTCTTATTAATAATTTAATGTATTTTTTAATAAAAAATGCATATTTCTTTAATTATGTTGTTTAGTGGATATAAACTAAACGCATTCGAATTCAATACTAAAAAAATATTAAATCAATATCAAAATTGTTTTTAAATAATTTTAAATGAATAAAAAATATCTCTTTGATGAAACCTATTTCCCTTGTAAATGCATTTCTTTTGTTTTACATTTTTCCAAAAATATTATCTACATTTTAAAAAATTATGCATACAAGTATCATATATAATCATTTGAAAAACAATTGTTATTATTATCATAAAAGACACTACTAGTATTATTTATAAATAATAGCATAATTGGATAATTATTTAAATATTATTTAACAAAAATCTAATTATAACATGTGAAAAGAGAAAAATAATGAGATAAAAAAAATTAAAGGGCTAAACATGCATGAATAGGAAGAATGACCTAGCTCACATGAAAACTCAGGTGTGCTTGGACTTGGAAGCCCATGCCCTATGTTTTTTGTTATTTGTTTTTTTAGTTTGGCACCAAACTTTATTTGTTTTTTTTTTTTTACATTTTTTATCTATGTATCTTGAGAGAGGAGAGTGAGTCGACAAAAAATTTTAGAAGAGAGAAAGCTCTCGAGTGACTGAACTTTGAACATCAATAACTTTGACTTTAGTTTCTATAGATTCATTTTTAAGAGAGAAACTCAATAGAGACAGTCTTCATCTTCAATGATACCAAAAAAATAGATAAGAGTTTGAAAAAAAAATTATTTGATTTTGAGTTTTTAGACCGATTAGAATATGTTCTATTCTTAGAAACGAGGTTTTAAATGTTCATAGGATGTTTCTTTTGATGTTTTTTTTTTTGAACATATGGTTGAAATCTAGCTTTCTAGGGTCTATAAACTTGGACTCAGAATTTTTTTTATCATGGAGCCACCTTCAATGATCGGAAAGGTTGTAAACGGATGGCGCATTGTCGGTTAAGTTTCGTGATGTTTAAAAATAAATCAATAAACAATTTAAGAAAAAATAGAGCCCCTTGCGTGGGTATATGCTTTAAATGTTGGCTAGAAGCGTGGGCCTAAACTTCTAGCTTATATGCACATGACCCTTCAATTTTTTTTATTTGATTATTCTTTCCTTTTATATTTTATAATTAAGTTTTGGTGAGGAGTTGTCTATTCACTTTAAAAATAAATAAATAAATAAAGATGAATGATGTGTTGGCTTAAAAAAAATAGAGAGAAGAACACGATGATTATATTTCATCTATTTCATAAGTTTGCTTTATATCCAAAAGAGAGATGAACCAATTTTTTTTTTTTTAGAAAATGTCTAAATGAAAAATATTAATGGAAATTTTCAAATTCTTTTTTTCTTATTCCTCAGTTTACTAAGTATATTTAATGTACAAAAATGAATAGAAAGAGTACTAAAGATGCCGAGTATTTTCCCACATTAACACAGTAAACAAACTTATTTTCCAAACTAGTATGGTTAGAAAAATAATTCTTAGCACATAAAATAATGGTTGTGCATTTATTACATGTATGACCTATAAGTGTAGCACATGCGCAACAACTAGTAGTGCATGTAGTAAATGCGTGACCTATACATTGCGCATTCACTACATGTGCAACCTTTTAAAATTCATAGTTCTACAACTAACAAATTCTCATTTTTATATTTCTTTTCCAAATAATTAACCCATGCAAAAGTCAACATATATTTTAATGAAGATCCAATGGCATGAAAACAAAAAAAAAAAACAAAAATGATCTAATGGTTAGAAAAAAAAAGATGACATGGGAAAAAAAAACAAGAGAGGAGAGAGAAAAGAAAGAAAGAATGAGGCATCGGAGATACACCAGAGCTCCGATGATGAAACTCTCAATACCACCAGAAAGATATTGATGAGATGAATCTATAGACACTATGAAAAGCTAATTACGAAGCTAATGGTGAGTCATGCTACAGTCTAAAAACGACGACATGCTCACTTGCTGACATCTCATCACCGGTTTCGAAGTTGGTTTTTCACGGTATATGAATTTGTCTTGTTGATATCGTTTTGATGGCACTAAGAGTTTTATCATTGAAGCTCTAATGTGTCTCCAATGCCTCTATTTTTTTCTTTTCTCTCTCCTCGTTTTTTTTTCCATGTCATTTTTTTTTCTAGATCATTTTTGTTTTTTTTTCATGCCATTGTATCTTCATAAAAATGTATGTTGACTTTTGCATAGGAAACTTATTTGAGTAATGAATGAAAGAATAAAATTTTATGAATTTTATTAGGTTGTACATGTAGTACATGCACCGCCTATAGCTCGTACATGTACTACATGTGTGACTACTGTTTCTATTATAGAGTGGAAGTTATTTTCCCAACTGTGCTAGTTTGACAAATAAATTTGCTCACTGTGCTAATGTGGGAAAAAAAACTCTAATGATGCCGTCGTAAATTTTTATAACAACACACATTTCTTTTCTTCTTTTTAGGAAATAGATGAAAATAACCCTTAGAAAAAAGACGCCCCTTCTATTTTTCCTAAGATATTAATAATACCATAAAGTCTACGTGTTATAATTATAAGAAAATATAAAAGGCAGGAAAACAACATGCACATCAACCATAAAATTACATTTTTTCCCTTCTCAAAAACAAATTAAATAACTTGTTATTGAGGGTAATATGATTTTTTCATGGGGGTCCATTAATCATTACTTAATGGGGAAAGATCAGTCTTTTTACTATTCTGATGCACAGTAAAATGACTTCATTACCCTTGGAATCAAATAATGTCCAAGGGCATTTCTCTTTTTATTTTTATAAGCATGATAGAATGACATAAATGCCCTTAAAAAGAGAATTTTCTTTAACTTACATACAAGGGAATTATTGTCTTTTTTTATTTTTGTTTTCTTGGTAATTATCATATTGATATAAGGGCTGTTTTGTGATTTTATAAATATAAATATAATTAAAAAAAGCTGATAATGTGTGCACTACACTTGTTAGCACATGAATGGTCATTGTGCTTTCGGGCATCGTGTATGAGGTCATCCGGTGGCCAAACGTCGCTTTTCATAGTGACATTTGAATTGTCTCTGTGTTCCTTTTGTGAGGAGATGATGTTTTAAGATTTCACGAGTTGTGAGTTTTAGAAATTGATCCAGGTTTAAAAGGTTCGCTTGGATTGTTTTTCCTGATTTTTTAAGCTCATGTTTTTTTCCCTTTCAGACTTTAGCATCTATTCAATTGGAGATTGAGTTTCGTTATTTTTATTTATTTGCATTCTATAAAATTTTTCATTGATTTTGAAAATGACTTGGGTTATGTCCGTTCTTTTTATTTGTCGTTCTTTGTTTTTACAAATTTTTAAATTTGATATTTTTTTTTTCGATTTCATTTTTTAATATTAGATTGATTGAGATTTTTTTTTCAGTACCATCCTTGAAGGTTGGAATTTTTTAATAATGGGCTTCGTAATTTTCTTCAATTTCCTTTGTATTCGTTTATACTGGTCATATCAATTAGACTGTGGGTTTAGTGAGTTAGTCTAGTTTGGTTGGGTTTTTATAGGATTATTTTTTTAAAGTTAATGTGCTTTATCTCTTGATTTTTCTAGTTTCGTCTTTAGTTATCATTAATGACTTTGTTTTTATTTATTTATTGAAACAAATGATTATTGATTTATTTAATTACATGTGTGCACAAGTTTTTCGATTTAAACATAGTGAGTCTAAGTATGAAATTAAAAGAAGTATTTCTTGTACAAAGAATGAGTATGTGGATTGTAAATAATGTACCAACGGAAAGTATTTGTATGGTTCAGGGGGGACACCAGGGACGAGATCTTCTGTTGGTAGAGCTTACGCGAGTGGAGGAGCAGGTAAGTAAAGTCTTACCTATAATTTTGTTATATCAATTAAGTTTTTGGTTGTAACTATAAATGCTATGTATGAACTGAATCCAAATGAATTGTAAATAGTTACGTGAAATAATAATGTGATTGGATTGCTTTCGCTAAGGCAAAAACCAATGTTGTGATTGTTTTTGAAGTTGTTCGGAAACCAATGTGATTAGGTTACTTTTGCCAAGGTGAAAGCCAATGTTATGATTGTTTTCAAAGTTGTTCGAAAACTAATGTGATTTGGTTGCTTTGGCTAAGGTAAAATCAATGTTGTGATTATTTTCGAAATTGTTTGGAAATCAATGTGATTGGATTTTCTTCGCAAATGCAAAAGACAATGTTGAAATTATTTTCCAAAGTTGTACGGAAATCAATGTGATCGGGTTGCTTTTGTTGAGACAAAAGTCAATATTGTGGAGTCTGTGAAATTACTCGAAGACTAAATGTGTTTTTGTTGTTTTTACGATTTTGAAGGCCAATGTTGTTTTATTGCCCAAAGCTATTTTGAGAATTATGGTAAATTAAGTTGTTTTCAATAAATCAAAGGTCAATAATAAGTCATTACAAAATATTTGATAACTATATAGATCAAAGTACACTAATTGACTTGAAATTGAGAGTAAGATCTTACTTATGTTGAGTACGAATATCTAGATGTGTTTTTAGTGTGAAATTTATGACCATGTTCATGAAATTTTCTATAAGGTTGGATAAAAAAGATAGGTGCTCGCACAAATTATATTGTAATACGAACTTATGCTTAATAAATTTTTGTTGGAGGACCTTCTCGTATCGGCTGACCTAATAGTTCAGTTGTAGTTGGACTTTAGATTCAGAAATTTTATTGTTCATTAAATAATTTTGTAGACCTAAATAAAAGCTCTCATTTACACTCTCTCCTTCTTCAATGACATTTTCTATCTATATTTAGAATTGTGCATGAAAACCATATATATAATATTATTATGCAAGTTGGTGTACATCCTTACATAAGTTTTTCATGGCATGCATCAATAATATAATCACGTTTTATGTTGGACATTAATTTAAATTCAAATAAAAATAAAAAGTATGCATAAGTAGCAAATGGATTAATTATAGAATGAGTAAGGTAAACACAATATATACATTCATAGAAGAAAAGTTTAAAACATATGGTTAGACTGAGCTTTTTTTTATATAATTCAAAATATAAGTGTATGAGATTGGATTTATTACTCTTTTAGCTTTTATTTATAATTAAATTTATATGGGATGAACATGATGTAATTACTGAATGGTATACGATATAATGAGGGTTGAAAGAATAGGTGGGGTCAATTATTGGTTGAAATGATGTGAAATAAGGTCTAAGACAATTGGACCATGTTTGTGATAATGACTTGTAATATGAAAGGAGTAGTCGATAACTTAGCATGTTTATATATAAAGAAAACTTTGCCAAAATTTCAATAAAATTATTAATAAATAAAGGAGCATGACTATGTGTATAAGTAATGATTACATGTACGATATAATGAGGGTTGAAAGAATAGGTGAGGTCAATTATTGGTTGAAATGATATGAAATAAGGTCTAGGACAATTGGACCATGTTTGTGATAATGACTTGTAATATGGAAGGAGTAGTCGATAACTTAGCACGTTTATATATAGAGAAAACTCTGTCAAAATTTCAATAAAATTATTAATAAATAAAGAAGCATGACTACGTGTATAAGTAATGACTACATGTACGATATAATAAGGGTTGAAAGAATATGTATGGTTAATTATTGGTTGAAATGATGTGAAATAAGGTATAAGACAATTGGACCATGTTTGTGATAATGACTTGTAATATGGAAGGAGTAGTCGATAATTTAACACGTTTATATATAGAGGAAACTCTTTCAAAATTTCAATAAAATTATTAATAAATAAAGGAGCATGACTATGTGTACAAGTAAATGTAAAAAATAGCCATAATAAAAGTTCATTTTTTATGAAAATGTGTAAATTTATTGTAAAATTTCATGTTTTAACATCTTCTAGTTGACGAGGGTGTTACAACTTGAAGACCCATGCCACTAAATAGAGGTGTGGTGAAGAGATTTTCATTTTATATACTTTTAAGACACTCTTTATTAATGCTTTTTTAATATAGTTTTTTTGTGTTGTCTTGGATAATAAAAAACTATAAAAGCTCTAAGAGAAACACTCGGGGATCTATGAAGCACGTCAATCGAGTCCTAAACTTCATTTTTGAATAAAAAGAATGGGATACTACTAGCCTATAATGGTGAAAATATTTATGGACTATGTTAGAAAATGTCAAACTTTCAATTTCATGCTAATTTGATCAACTCATCACCTGAGCCTTTACATCAGACAGTTGCTTCTTGGTCTTTTAATGTTTGGGGACTTGATGTGGTAAGGTGACCAAAAAAGGTTAGGGGGGAATCTTTACATATAGGTTACGACCAATTACTTCTCGAAGTGGGCTGAAGTTGCAACATTAAAAAAGGTCAAGAAAGAGATAATTATGAACTTCATCTTGACAAGCATCTTCTACTGTTATACGGTACCACATTATATCATAACTGACAATAAAAATAAGTTCTATAATACTTTCATGAACAAGTCATATGTCCAATTCGATTTCAAACAACATAACTCTTCTATATGCAATACTCTCTGGCTAATGGTTTGGAATAAGTGTTTAACATGATCTTATGTAATATTCTCAAGGAAGTGATGAATTGCTCAAAAACAAATTGACATGAAAGAATTAGAGAAGGAGTATGAGCTTATCGTACTCCTTTCTAAACATCAAATCAAGTTACTCCATATTTCTTGGTATACAGTGTTAAAGTTGTTCTTTCACTATAACTTTAAATTCCATATTTAAGGAACACAATACAATAAGGACTCTTAAATGATGAAATTATTCGTCCATATCTTGAATAACTTGAAGCCTTAGAAGAAAAGCGTATTAAGGCACAATAACACTTAAAGTGCTATTAAGCTTGACTTTGTAGAACTTTCAACAATAAGGTATGACCACACGCATTCCAAGTAGAAGATCTTGTCTTAACAGATCAATGCCCAATAATTATGTCAAAATGCATGGGCAACAAGTTCCTCTCTAAATGAGATGAACCTTATATGATTCAAGAAGTCTACACTAATAGAATTTACGAGATCATCAATGAGAACAAATTGAGGATTGGGCCTTTCAATTGCAAGTTATTAAAAACATACTATGTTTGAGACTTGACGTAGCTTCTTGTCCACACGAACTAAGTTATAACTTGATCCTCTATTCGTAAAGTTATATAGGTAGATTGAAACTTGTTTCTAATACAATCATACACGCTTAAAAAAGCATAAGAAAAAACTATGTTATGATTTGATCCTTTATCCATAAAGATACGTAAGCAGCTTATAAATTATTCCAAATACAGTCACATCATCCTTTAAAACTATTTTGACCCATATGATTGTTTGCATGGTGAAAAAAGAGAGTAAGTAACCTGACAACATAATCATAACATAAAAGCATAAGTAACAAGATATAAGTAAGAGAAAAAGATAAACTTTATTGATAAAGGAGAGTTCTACTATAACAAGTGTGTATTCTAAAAATAAATTCATAAGCTAGTGTTACTTTAACAAAAAACATATTCCAAAGGAAAAGAAACAATAGAAAAGAAAAGGTCCAAGATATGAGAAATTGTAGGAATACTATGGTTTCCAGTCATGTCCTTTAACTCATTTTGTTTGGTCTCCAAGTCCTCTTAATTATTGAAAAATGGTTATGTAAGGCTTCACTTATCACATGGAAAGTAGATATTATGTTTATCTCTGCTCGAATACCAAAGGTTACAACTTTTCTTTTAGAAAGTTTTTTTGCTCACAAGCCTTGAAGGATGACTTTGACTCGGTCTTTTTACGTTGCAATTCCTTGAGTTATTCCTCTATTTTTGTTATCTTAACATAGGTAGCGTAAAAAGATCTAGAGGCATCCTCTTCAAAAGCTTCAGAGCTTTTGTATGGTCCTTTAAGCTTTTTATTTTTCGAGGCTCGCTTCTCTAATGTCATTATAGGAGATAATAATGACTTTAAATGGTTAAGTCTTTTAACATCTTCAATGACCTCAATCACCATTATTCTGATAAAGAAGAAATCAACACTTATATCTTTGATAAAGTGAAAGATCTTCTCATCTTTATTAGCTAAGTCAAGAATGTAATAGATTAGTGTATAGATGATCTTAAATTTGATACTCTCCCAACACTTAATAACAAAGTTAGATTTTATATCACAAACTATATCATCAGTACAATACCTAGGTTACTCTTGAAGGCTCAAAGGCGATAATAGTTAAAGAAGTATACAAGATAATGCCTATAATATTGAGAATTGTTAAAGGTGGTGTCATAGATCGATGATTAGACTGCTTTTATGGCAAACTTGATAAAAGGATGAGAATTTTCAATCCCATTAGTTAAAAGATTAAAGAGGTTAGGGGTAACAACATAAATAACACTCATATTTAGCCTAAGATACATGTCAAATTCATTCCCAATGTCTTGTTAACCAAATTGAAACAAAGAACAATAAAAGAAAAAGAAGGGTTAACATATGATATGTAATATAATTGAAGAAGAAAAAAAATGTATAACCAATTTATCAATATTATTTGGCATTATTGATGTACTAGGGACACCGTAAAAAAGCTAGGTATGTAAAAATTGAACACCTTCTTGGTAGTTGGTATATTCTAAATGTTTTTAGTGATGATCATTATCTTCATGTTCACAATCTACAACATTAAAAATTACTTTAACATTGTCTTTTTCCTCTTCCAAATATATATCATTATAAGCATCTTTTAAAAAAAAATTGATGAAAAAGTGTAGAAAAGGCAAGTTTTCTTTTACCAATTGTTAAGAAAAGGATTGTGCACTCCCTTCCTTCGCCTCTAAGGTAGTAGTAGTGGATTTTTTCTTGAGTGAATCTTTTGAAACATATTATTTTCATACTAGAAATCATAAGTGTTGTCTTCTTTATCAGGGGCATATTTGTTCAAATTAACACCAACTACTTGTTTGTTTCTTATATGGGTAGAAGAAATCATTTTCTTCTTTGTTAAGATAGACACATCCTTTTCTTTTCCCTTCTTTGGTATTCAAGTAACATTTGTAGGAATTTTAAGAATGATTTTCATCATTTAAAGACAAACTTTAGATCATTTTAAAGCCACCAGTCCATTTAGCGTTTAGTCACCAAAATGAAGCCCAACACTTGGGGGCAAGGGAAGCTTGCACTGAGAATAAGTGTAGAGTTTGGTAAAGTTATGTCAAAGTTGATACACATCTTTCAAAGTTAGAATCTAAGTTCTCCTTATGAAATCATAAGGAACATGTTGGAAAAAAATCTAAATTATCTATTGAACTTATTAGGATAATATGACTTAGTAGTAAAAGTATCATCATAGTGAAGAGTCAAATAGCCAAATTGAATACACATAAAGTATTCATTCCTGATGACCAATTGGTTGCCATCATCATGCAAGATAGTAACCCCAATTATAGGAAATAATACAACATGTATAATTTTTTAAGAATCCTAAAAAAGAGTACTGACCTGGGATTCATTAAAATGGTTTGCTAACTTCTTGTCAGCATATTTAGCCATCCTAACTTACTTGATATGGCTAGTAGCTGTCCGATGGGCACGAAATGTTTCTATAAGCCAATTGCTGAGAAACTAATAGGAAAAAAGATGTCTCACGTAACCTCATCTAATACAAATTGGATCTCTCTTAGACCTTTGTAAATACTTGCTAGAACTGATATTGTAAGAGAATTTTCTTCTAGCTTCCATCATGGATGCTACTTAAAAAGTACTAGGATGAACAAAACTAGCATCTTTGTTAGGGAATACAAATATGCATAGACAACATGAAAAAGAAGTCACCAAATAAACTTTATCTTGGATATTAGAGGAGATGTTAAGCTCTTTAAGAGGATACAAAGATTTTATAGAATGAATGCGAGAATTTGCAATTGAGCCAAATGGATAAGTAATCTTATTCGAATTATTAAACTCATCATTCTAATTCATGTTATATCATAGGTCATCATGAAACACAGAAATCCACCTAATCATAAAAATTCATTACATGATAACTATTAACAGACTTACATTCCTCATAGAAGACAATAAATAGATACTTGCAGCTTTTTAGAAGAAAATAGCCTCATTTTTTATTAGCTTTATTAAAGTTTTTAGCAAAAGAGATGACCTCATCATAAAAGTGCTAGAAATAGAAAGACCACTAGATGCTTTCAATTCCCATAGAGAAACAAACTCCTCACCACTCAGAATAGAAAGCGTGTAAGTGGAAAGATTCCAATGGTTGTAAAAAAAAGCAGATAACATTTAGATGTCAGTCATATGAAAAAAAAAAAGAAGCAAAAATAGGACCTAGAGTGTGTGTGTGTGTAATCTTCTTGAGTGTCGGTTTATAGTGTTTAAAAATATCTTTTATCCATTCCATATACCTGGGAGTGTACCCAGATGCATTAGAGAATGAGAAATAATCCTTACAAGTAGCATTGCCAACACGCTTGCGGTAATCTAGTTGTGGCAGATCAACCAGAAAAGATGTCGAATATGGAAAAGAGGACTGAAGTTATAAAACTTTTTAATGCAAACCATCATGACCGTAAAGTTCATAAGAAGTCTCCAATGACCACGAAGTCAAATGCTTGATGCCTTTGAAAGACTAGTGCTTAACGAATAGACCAAGTGTACATGAAGACTCATACGACGATACTTCAATACCTAAGAACATTTTAGAAGAAAAAGAAGAATTTATGAAAGCCACCATTCGGAAAAGTAAAAAGGTGCATGTTAAGTGTATATTTGAAAGAAGAGATAGAGAACAAGATTACAATTCCAATAATATTTACAAGTCTTTAAAAAAAATTGAGAACATACCTTGATTAAGAGCATAAAGAAGAGTGGTGCTCTAGCATTTGAAAGGTAGTTGTGAATCACTGAACCCGATGGTTCATAAAAAATAGTAACCATTAAGTAACAGTTTTTCAATCTCCACAACTGATGATAAATGACTCTTCAAGCTCCATAACAATTGAGAAACAGCTTATCAAGCACCATAAGCATTAAGTAACAGTTCATCAAAAGCCATAACTATTGATAAATGGTTTACGCACCAAGTCCCGCAAAAGCAACTACTGTTATGCTTGAAAAATTTGAATCACCAAAGTTGCTTGTGGAACCTCAAGTCAAGATGGTAAACTTATAAGCAACTTCCAAAAAAAGTTTATTAAAAACAGAAAAAAAAAATACAAGATTAAGGCTGCTTATTAATGTGCGCACCCACTTTAGGAACCAAGGGAATATTTAATACCCCAATTGAAGCTGCTATTTTTTTTTTGAACAATCTCGCTGTATTATCCATTTTTGAGTCAGACAAGGAGATCAAGCCAGCAGACGGGCTGAGCAGCGAAACGAGGCCAAGTTTATACAAAAAGGTGAGATTATGTTAGTATCTAGCTATACTACCAACACCAGAAGCGGCCAATAGAAGCAGTAAAGATTTGATATTTTCCATATGCAATAACAGAGCTATTGTACTGTAAAATATATAAGAATAACCATAGTGCTAAAACAATGTTCAATAAGCTTAGGAAGAGCTCAGGCAAAGACTGACTGCAGTCCTTATTTGAGAAAAAAGAAGAGAGAAAAGATACGCATGAGTTGAACGAGAAATTGTGAAGGCAACGCGAGGGGAATATGGGGAGCTGCTAGTAGGGTCGTTTACTGGACGAAGGACTGCTTGGTGATGCTGCACTATTAGTAAAGAGAAGAAAGGGCCGCGTGTGACTTTTAAAGCCACACTTCACCTTAATATATACACAAGGATCCTTTCATGTTTCCAAAAGAAGAAAAGAACAACAATTCCTATCTGGAAATATGCTGGTTTTCCGGCGAACCAAAAAGGAACTGAGGAAGTAGGAAAGTGCCAACCTCATATGGTTAAGAATGATCAAAGTTCTGAGTCATCGGGAAATAGTAATTTGGCCAACAGGGCAGTTAAAACTCAGGAAGCGCAACACTGAAATACAAAAGATAACACAACTGATAGCTTCTTCCCCAGTATATCCCACTATGCTTCCACTTTTAGCACGAGGGAAAATGCATGGTTGGGTGCAAACGATTCTTGTTCTTTGCCCAGAGGAAAACAAAAGTCATCCAGTCCTGAGGGTCGAAAGCCATCTGGATTACGTAAATTTCAGTACCATCCTATGGAACCTTCTCATGGAACAAATCTTTTGGCGAATTCACAGTCCATTCCTCGGCAGGTTTGCCAAGGGTTAAAAGGTCTTGACCAAGGGGATGGTAGTCATCCAAACTTTCCTAATCATGCAGCAAGAGATTCTATTGAAATAGACCAAAAGGCATTCTCCTATATACAAAAATATCAAAGAGGCAAGTAAAAGTAATATTTTCTTGATCTTTGGGAGCAATAACAATCTGAATATAACTATTATATATATATATATATATATATATATATATATATATATATATAAATATATAAATAGTGAGATTTACCTGCCAATATCTCAAGCATTTGGTCTATGTTCTTAGAAGTTTTAGAAGGTTTAGCCACAAGTTAGGATACCTCTGACAGGTGGAATGCAAGTAGAGTGCATAATTGTAGGAGATCAATAATCGTTCCTTAACTGTTTCTGTTAGGAAACCGTTTCTGTTAGCAACTGTAATGCTAACAGAACATGCACGTGGTATTATTCATTCTGTTTTTGTTACTACT
>Ga0307518_10000412_pt1 | contig 32912 bp, 28 predicted proteins | sample 25_EM_MG_FD_203889 | JGI IMG/M metagenome (GOLD analysis project Ga0307518, IMG submission 203889) | Populus trichocarpa ectomycorrhiza microbial communities from riparian zone in the Pacific Northwest, United States - 25_EM | ecosystem: Host-associated > Plants > Roots > Unclassified | place... | reverse complement strand
GGACGAACAACGGCATCGCCGGGCAGGTCCTGGTCGGCTTCGGCACCGAGGAGCAGCGGGCCCGATGGCTACCCGGAATCGCGTCGGGACAGATCGTCGCGTCGTTCGCGCTCACCGAGCCCGGCGCCGGTTCCAATCCCGCGGGCCTGCGGACCAGCGCCAAACCGGACGGTGACGACTGGATCATCGACGGTGGCAAGCAGTTCATCACCAACGCGACCGAGGCCGGCCTGTTCGTGGTGTTCGCCCGTACTCGGCCGCCGTCGGATTCCGGTACGGGTATCGCGGTGTTCCTTGTGCCGGCTGACGCGCCGGGCATCACGGTCGGGGCGAAGGAGGCGAAGATGGGGCAGGAGGGGTCGCGTACCGCTGACGTCACGTTCTCGCAGGTCCGCGTCGGGCCTGAAGCACTGGTCGGCGGCGACGGGGACGTCGGGTACAAGGCGGCGATGACGTCGCTGGCCCGTGGCCGGATCCACATGGCGGGCCTGGCCGTCGGGGCGGCGCAGCGGGCGCTCGACGAGTCGGTCGCCTACGCCGCGACCGCGACCCAGGGCGGGACGCCGATCGGAGATTTCCAGCTGGTGCAGGCGATGCTCGCCGACCAGCAGACCGGCGTACTCGCCGGCCGGGCACTCGCCCGTGAGGCCGCTCGGTCGTACGTGACGGGGGAGGATCGCCGGATCGCGCCGTCGGCGGCGAAGCTGTTCTGCACCGAGATGGCCGGGGAGACCGCCGACCTGGCGGTGCAGGTGCACGGAGGCAGCGGCTACATGCGCGAAGTCCCCGTCGAACGCATCTATCGCGATGTCCGGCTCATGCGGCTGTACGAAGGCACCAGTGAGATCCAGCGGCTGATCATCGGCGGCGGCCTGGTCCGCGCCGAGAAGAAGAAGCAGTCATGACCCGGCCACTGGACGGGGTCACCGTCGTCGCCATCGAGCAAGCCGTCGCCGCTCCGCTCGCGACGCGGAACCTCGCCGATCTCGGCGCGCGCGTGATCAAGGTCGAACGCGTCGACGGCGGCGACTTCGCCCGCGGCTACGACCACGCCGTACACGGCACCGGAGCACACTTCGTCTGGCTCAACCGCGGCAAGGAATCGGTCGCCGTCGACCTCAAGACCGGCGAAGGACGAGACGTGGTCCGGCGGCTGGTCGCGAAAGCCGACGTGTTCGTGCAGAACCTCGCACCCGGAGCAGCGGAGAGGCTTGGCCTCGGTGACCTCCGGGCGAACCACCCCGAGTTGGTGGAGGTCGGCCTGTCCGGGTTCGGCTCGGGTGGGCCGATGGAGCAGCGCAAGGCCTACGACATGCTGATCCAGGCCGAGGCGGGCCTCATCGCGATCACCGGCACGCCGGAAAGCCCGGCGAAGACCGGCATCCCGACCGCCGACATCGCCTCCGGGATGTACTGCACGCAGGCAGTGCTGGCCGCGCTGCTGCGCCGCTGGCGCACCGGCGAAGGCGCCACCATCGAGGTCTCGATGCTCGAAGCCACCGTCGAATGGATGGGATACGCCCTCTACACCCAGATGTACGCCGGAACCCAGCCCGCCCGGATGGGCCTGAGCCACAGCTCGATCGCCCCGTACGACGCGTTCCCGACCCGCGATGGCCAGATGCTGATCGGCGTCCAGAACGACACCGGCTGGCGCACGCTGGTGACCGACGTTCTCGACGCGCCCGAACTCGCCCAGGACCCGCGCTTCGCGACGAACGTCGATCGAGTCTCCCATCGCGCCGAATGCGACGACGCCGTCGCCGCTCGTACCGTGCGCTGGTCCAACGCCGAGCTCGACGCGCGGCTGGCCGCGGCCGGTGTTCCCGCCGCTCAGCTGAAGGAGGTCGGCCAAGTCGTCGACCACCCGCAATTGCGTGCCCGGGACCGCTGGCGCAAGGTCGGAACGGAGTTCGCGCAGGTCGACGCGCTGCTACCGCCTGCGACCTTCGCGGACACCGAAGCTTGTATGGGCGACGTACCCGCTCTCGGGCAGCACAGTCGCGCTCTGCTCGTCGAGTCCGGAGTGGACGCCGACGATTTCCTCGCCCGCGGTATCGCGGCGCAAGCCCATCAGGAGAGTCATGTCTGAAGTGTTCATCGTGGACGGAGTTCGCACCGCGCAAGGCCGGTACGGCGGTGCGCTGGCGGACATCCGTCCCGACGATCTCGCGGCGCTGGTCGTCGGAGAGGCTGTCCGCCGTGCCGGTGTCATCGGTGAGGCCGTCGATGAGGTCGTTCTCGGCGCGGCCAACCAGACCGGTGAGGACAACCGCAATGTCGCGCGGATGGCCGTTTTGCTCGCCGGGCTGCCCGACCAGGTCCCCGGCTACACGGTGAACCGGCTGTGCGCCAGCGGCCTCACCGCGGTCGCGACCGCGGCGAACACGATCCGCGCCGGCGAAGCCGACGTCATCGTGGCCGGTGGGGTGGAGTCGATGACCCGTGCGCCCTGGGTGATGGCCAAGCCGGGCACTCCCTGGGCCCGGCCAGGGGAGGTGTCGGACACCTCGCTCGGCTGGCGGTTCATAAATCCGGAGTTCGCCCGCCATGACCGCGGGGTTCCGGCCGGGGCCGGACCTGAAGCTCGCAAGGTGACGCTGGCGATGGGGGAGACCGCCGAAGAGGTCGCGCGGCTGGACGGTCTCACTCGTGAGGAGTGTGACGAGTTCGCCTTGCGCAGCCACCAGCGAGCGCTGGCCGCGATCGATGTGGGGAACTTCGCTCGCGAAATCGTTCCTGTGCCCGTGAACGACGGCGAGTTCACGGTCGACGAGGGACCACGCCGGACGACGACACTGGACAAACTCGCCGGCCTGCGCCCGGTATTCCGTAAAGACGGCATCGTCACCGCCGGTTCGTCGTCGCCGCTCTCCGACGGTGCGGCCGCGCTCGTACTCGCGAGCGAAGAGGCGGTCGAACGCCACGGGCTGACCCCGCGCGCCCGCGTCATCGCCAGTGCGAGCGCGGGGGTCGCGCCGAACGTGATGGGACTCGGTCCGGTCCCCGCCACCGAAAAGCTTCTCGGCCGGACTGGGCTGCAAGTCGACGACCTCGACGCTGTCGAGTTGAACGAAGCGTTCGCCGCGCAGAGCCTCGCGGTCATCCGGCGGCTGAAACTCGGCCAGGAACGGGTGAACGCCGACGGCGGCGCGATCGCACTGGGACATCCACTCGGCTGCTCCGGTGCCAGGCTGGTGGTCACCCTCCTCGGCCGTCTCGAACGTGAACAGGGCCGCCGGGGGCTGGCCACCCTCTGCGTCGGTGTCGGCCAGGGCGTGTCCTTGCTCGTGGAGCGCGTGTGACGACCCTCATCGTCGACGAGCGGGACGATCGCGTCGTCGTGACCCTCGACAGGCCGACCGCGCGCAACGCGATCAACGCCGCCATGATCAGCGACCTGCACGACGTCTGTGCAGTGCTCGAACGCCGTCCGCGGGCACTCTTGCTCACTGGCACCGACGGTGTCTTCGCCGGGGGCGCCGACATCGCCGAACTACGCGAACGCGGCCGCGACGAGGCCTTGCAAGGCATCAACAGCAGGCTCTTCGATCGCATCGCCCGGCTCCCGATGCCCACCGTGGCGGCCGTCGACGGTTACGCGATCGGCGGCGGTGCGGAGCTTGCTTACGCCTGCGACGTCCGGGTGGCCACACCGGCGACGGTGTTCGGCAACCCGGAACCGGGTTTGGGCATCCTCGCCGCGGCCGGAGCCTGCTGGCGGCTGGCCGAGCTGGTCGGGAAGTCCGTGGCCAAACAGGTGCTTCTCGCCGGCGAACGTCTTGAGGCAGAGGAGGCTCTGATGCATGGCTTGGTGGCGAGGGTCGTGGCACCTGAAGAACTTCTCGACACAGCTCATCGGTTGCTGGACCGTATGGCGGCGTGGTCGCCTACCGCACTACGGCTGACCAAGCTGGTCCTCGACGCACCCGGTGCCCACCCCTTCGAGGACGATCTCGCTCAGGCCGTCTTGTTCGAAACCGGCGACAAACACGACCGGATGACGAAGTTCTTGGAACGGAGGAAGCCGTGAGCAGTATGCCGAAGACGGTCGGCGTGATCGGCGGCGGGCGTATGGGTGCCGGTATCGCCCAGGTCTTCGCAGCCGGAGGTGCCGAGGTGTCCGTTGTCGAGACCGGCGACGCGTCGGCAGCCCGTGGCCGGATCGCCGATGGCCTGGCCAAAGCGGCTGAGCGCGGCAAGCTCACCGACACCCCGGACGGGGTGCTCGCGCGCGTGACGGTCGTCGACGACGTCACCGCGCTGCCGGCGTCGGCTCGACTGGTCGTCGAGGCGGTGCCCGAGCAGCCGGATCTCAAAGTCGACGTCCTGACCCGTGCGGAGAAGGTGCTCGGCGAGCAGGCCGTGCTGGCCAGCAACACCAGCTCGCTGTCGATCAGTGAACTCGGCGCCGTACTGCAGCGCCCGGAGCGCTTTCTCGGCATGCACTTCTTCAATCCGGTTCCGGCGTCCGAACTGGTCGAGGTCGTCACGGCGCCGCAGACCGCTTCCGAAGTCGCCGAACAGGTCATCGGCTGGGTCCGCGGCCTCGGCAAGACCGACGTCGTCGTAAAGGACTCCCCGGGTTTCGCGACCAGTCGCCTCGGCGTCCTCCTTGGCCTGGAAGCGATTCGCATGCTGGAGGAAGGCGTCGCCGACGCCGAAGCCATCGACAACGCGATGGAACTCGGCTACCGGCACCCGATGGGCCCGCTGCGGTCCACAGACCTGGTCGGCCTCGACGTCCGCCTCTCGATCGCCGAGTACCTCCACTCGACTTTGGGGGAGCGGTTCGCGCCTCCTCGGCTGCTCCGTGACAAGGTCGCCGACGGGCAGCTCGGACGTAAGACGGGACAAGGCTTTCATTCGTGGGGGTGATCCGGACCTGTTCCGGCGCCACGGGAGAAGTGGCCGGTGACGGTGCCGGCACGGGTTGCCGGCACCGTCACGGGGTTACTGGCCCATGAGTTCGGCGGCCCGCGTGATCGCCTTGCGGATCCGCGGGTACGTGCCACACCGGCACACGTTCTCGATCTCGTCGATCTCCGCGTCCGTCGGCCGGTCCGATTTGGACAGCAGAGCCACGGCCTGCATGATCTGGCCAGGCTGGCAGTAGCCGCACTGCGGGACGTCCTGTTCGAGCCAGGCCTGTTGCACCGGGTGGAGTTGATCGCCGGCGGCCAGCCCCTCGATGGTGGTGACCTTGCGGCCGTCGGCCGAGGACACCTTCACCGAGCAGGGCCGGACCGCCTCGCCGTCGAGCAGGCTGGTGCAGGCTTTGCAGACGTTGATACCGCAGCCGTATTTGGGGCCGGAGATGCCGAGCATGTCGCGCAGCACCCACAGCAGGGGCATGTCCTCGGGAGCGTCGACGGTGAAGGACTTACCGTTGACTTCGACGGTGTATCGGGGCATGGGCGGCCTTTCAGGCGAGTTGCGGTGCGGGCAGCGCTCCGGGCGGGAAGGGAGTGAAGTCGACGTCGAAGACGAGCGGGAAGCTGCGCGGCTTGATGCCGGTCGCCACGGCGTAGGCGTTGGCGATCGCGGCGGAGGGCGCGGTGATGCCGACCTCGCCCGCTCCGCCGACCCGGTCCCCGGTCGAGGGCATGAGATGGATTTCGCAGTCCTTGGGGAAGTGCCGCATGCGGAGCCAGTGGTAGTTGGAGTAGCTGCCTTCCAAGGGAAGTCCCCGTTGAATGTGGAGGCCGGCGGTCAGGGTGAGCGAAATGGCCTCGGCTACGCAGCCCTGCATCTGGGCTTCGAGGCCGGACGGGTTGATCACGGTCCCGATGTCGACCACCATGGTCAGCTTCGACACCCGAGGGGCTTTCGGATCGCGGCCGTCGAGTTCGACGACACAGGCCGTGACGGTCCTGCCCTCGTCGTGGAACCCCACGCCTTGGGCGAACCCGGCCGGCATCGTCTTACCCCACTGCGCGCGCCGGGCGACCTCGTCCAGCACCGCGGCCGCAGCCCGGTTCTTCGCGCATGCCTTGCGGTAGGCGAGCGGGTCCTTGCCCAATGCTGCCGCGATCTCGTCGACGACGATCTCCTCGCTGGTACGTGTTGTCGGGCAGTGCACGCTGCGGTAGGCCGACGTGGGGATTCCAGTGGGCAGCTCGGAGAGCAGTTTGTCGTAGACACCGAAGTTGTACGGGGAGGAGACCATCAGCTCGAACAAGGCCTGGCTGTAGGCGTGTTTGCCCACGGTCGTCTTGGCGCCCGGGGGCAGCGATGTCGCGACGTGGGTGAGGATCTCGCCGAATCCCGGTGCGACGTCGAGGGCGACCCCCGCGACCCGCTGCTCGTAGCTGATCACCTGTCCGGCCAGGATGGTGGCACGGATCTTGTGGTAATTCTGCGGGCGTTGCCTGCCGTGGCGCATGTCGTCGGTGCGGTGCCACATCAGCCGGACCGGCATGCCGAGCGCCTGGGATACCTGGGCCGCCTCGGTCGCAGGCTCGAAGAAGCATTTGCGCCCGAACGCTCCGCCAGGAGGCACGACGTGGGCGGTCACCTTGTCTTGCGGGAGCCCGAGCATGAGGGCGATCTCCTGCTGGGCCACGATCGGCGCCTGGAAGCCGGCCCAGATCTCGGCGCTGTCCGGGCGGACGTCGGCGACCGCACATTCCGTCTCGAGCGGTGCATGGCAGGCCGGTGCCCAATCGAACTCGGCCTCGATCGTGTGCGCGCCCAGCGGGGGTATGGCGAACGGCAGCACGGACTTCTTCAGCTTGCGCAGGATAGAGGCGTTGTCCTGATCGTCCACCGGGCCGGGACCGAAGTCGACGTCGAGCGCGTTCACACCACGCCGAGCCTGCTCGATGGTGTCCGCGACGACGGCGACACCGGTCGGGATGGGTACGACGCCGACGACACCCGGCATCCCCTTGACAGCCTCGGCATTGCGCACGGCACGGACGGTGCCCTTGATTGTGGGAGGCCTGCGCACCAGGGCGGGTTTGGCCTGGCCCAGCAGGATGTCCATCACGTACTTCTTCCGCCCGGTGATCGCGTCCAGGGCATCGGTCCGGCGCTGGGGCGTCCCCACGACCTTGTGTTCCCCTGCCGCCTTGGGTGACACCGAACCGGTGGGCAGGTCGAGCGCAGCCGCGGCGGCGGACAAGGAGCCGTAGGAAGCGGTTCGGCCGTCCGGGGCGTGGACCGCGCCGTCGGCCGTGGTGAGGCCGGAAGTGCCGATCCGCCAGTTCCGAGCGGCTGCCGCGATCAGCCGGGCTCGGGCGATAGCGGCCATCGTCCGGACGTGGTCGTGGAAGATCCGGATGGTCGACGATCCGGCGGTGAGCTGGTTGAACAGCAGTTCCGGACGGGCATCGGACACCGATACGCGGACCTTCCCCATCGGCAGGTCCAGCTCGTCGGCGATCAGCATCGTCACCGCGGTGACGACGCCCTGGCCCATCTCGGTGCGGGGCAGGTCCAGCCGGGCGGAGCCGTCGTTGCCGAGCTCGAGCTGTACCAGCGGCAACGTCGGCATGGAGGCGTGGTGAAGCGCGTCGCCGACGTCGTAGAGTTCCTCGATCGAAGGCGGGGACGGAATCGCTGCCGCCGCGCTCGCCGGTGCCGCGGTCTCCGCGACAGTCCTGGTGGCGACTGTGAGCACCGGGGCGGCGACCAGGTAGGTCAAGAAGCGCCGCCGTCCGAGACCGGGACGGACATGGTCGTGCTCGCCGTCCCCGGACACGACGGAATTTTCCTGTGCCATGGACATCTCCAATCGCTGTGCTGGGGAAACGTGTGTTTCGTCGAGTGGCGGAGAACGCGAGTGGACGGATCAGGGCCGTGGCGATCGGCGGACGATGCCCCTCGCGTCGCGCGAGGCGGGGGCGGTTGACGCGGGGATGTGGTGAACATGCTCCTTTGCGTGTTCTCTGCGCTCGGCGGACATCATGGTGACCCGAGTCTCATGTGTCAATCACACGCCGGTCGGCATAATAGTGAAAGATATACCCGAAGCGGCCTGACCTGGAACTTTGCTGATTTACGGCGGTATCGCGGCGATGTCCAGATCGCCCGATGGGGTGAGTGGGCTCAGGCGTGTGCCGTCATGGAGACGGACGTTGCTCAGACGTCGTTCTTCTGGTGACGTCCACTGTGGATCATTCGGGGCTGGCCCCGTGGTCCGCGGTGAGTTTTGGATGCGCCATGGACCTTCACCACCTGCGGTCATTCGTGGCATGAATCCCTGGCCCAGTTCCGCAAGCAGGTTCCGTTGGCGGTAATCGGGAACACGCCGAGGGTTGCAGGGGCAAGTCCGCGTGCTGGGCTGATTCGATGTCGCCGCGTGTCGAACTCGCGATGGCGAAGGTGTGCGGCTGTGAAGGCGGCGCAGCAGTCAAGGGAGATACTCGACCGTGTCCGGGATTCACCGGTGGATCCTGATTGGGTGAAGAGTTTCGGCCATCCTGTCGGTGCCAGTGGCGTTCGAATACTGGCTGCAACCGTGCGACGAGGCCGGTGAACGGCAGATCGCCACTGCCGGTCGTGGAATCGCCTGATTCACAGTCTCGGTAGCGCCGGGGGATGCGTTTCTGTCGTGTCCATTGTGGCCACTGCCTGGCTTGCTCAGGTTCGACTTGTGGCTACGGCGGTCTTCGTCTAGGCGCAAAGGGGACCATGTCAGTCCGCACGTCAACGGGCTGGTGCGCCTGCTTGTGAAGAACATCAAGGCGGTGAGCATGGAGAAGCAGTGCAGCAGAACGCGGGAACGATCTACGCTGCCGTCCAGCAAGTCGCTGGGAAGGAGCTGGAGGCGGGCTCAGCGGTGAAGGTCGCGGGCCCGCCCAGGCGCGACCGCGTGTTCCACTACGTCGTGCGGCCAGATCGCTTGCTGTCGAGCGGGAGCCGACGGAGGTCAACGTCCATACCGGACTGTGGAACGGCATCGCTCGTACCGCGATGAAGCGCCGCCACCACAAAATCCGCCATCCCGTACCCGCGGCCGAGCTGGGCGGTTGGCCCGGCATGGAAGCATCGTCCTGTGGTATCGCTACAGGAGGCCGTCGCTATAGCGCAACGGGCTTTCGAACGGGACAGTGGAGAAGCACGGGACGAACAAGTTTCCCTGCGCCTCGCCGAGCTCCGTGCTACCGGACTGGAACGCGTGGAGGCGGCGCGGGACACCCCCTGGGCATCCCGCGCCGATGTCGAGCCGTAGGAGGTTCGCCCACCAGCAGACCGCACTGGTTCATGCCTCCCGGATGAACCAATCCTCCGGTCGCGAGTCAAGAGTCGGAATGCGTCCTTTCGAAACCACGGCAAGGAACCTGGAGACGACCGTGACTACAGTTTCGAGAGCCGGCCTAGTTCGCGTAGGGGTCGGGCACGGACTTCTGGCCGTAGTTGCTCCAGAAGTTGCCGAGGACGTAACCGTATTCGGAGAGGTTTTCCCGGAACGGCTCGAGCATCGCGTTGGCCCAGGGCTTCTTCCAGTCCTCCTGCAGTTCGCAGGCTAGGGCGAAGGTCGAGACGGGCTGGGCTCCTGCCTGCACCATGCGGGCGAGTGCGGCGTCGGCCTCGTATTTGTTCCACGCGCCGGCGGCGTCGATCACCGGAAACACTTCGTAGCCGTCGTTGCGCAGGGACAGGGTCGGGAAGAGGGTGCAGGTGCCGATCGTCACTCCGGCGACGATGATGTGCGTGCGACCGGTGTCGGTGAGGATCTTGTCCAGGGCGGCGCGGAATGTCGGGTCCTCGTAGGCGTTGATGATGCCGGTTCGCCGGATGATGGGCGTCTCGGGGAAGAGCTCCTTGATCTCGGGGAGCACGTCGCCGTTCTGCCACTGTGCGTTCGAGGAGGTGATGAGTGTCGGCAGGTCCAGGGCCTTGGCGACTCGGGCCAGGCCCAGGATGTTGCTCTTCAGTTCGGCGGCGCTCGAAGTGTCCCGCGTCGAGGCGAGCAGTCCGATCTGGTGGTCGATCAGGAGCACGACGGCGTTGTCCACCGTCGGCTTGGAGTGGCCCACCCGTCCCGCGGCGCGGGCGTCATCGAGGGACACCTTGTCGGGGAGAGGGCTGTCGGTGATGGGGCTGACGACGTCTGCTGCACGGTCGGTCATGGTGCTGTTCCTCCGATGCTGGTGGGTAGTGACGGTGATCTGTTCGGCCTCAGTGGTGGGTCCCAGGCCTAGGCACAGGTAGCTGGCTACTGCCTGAGGAAGGTGCGGACGGCGTCCGCGACGGCCAGCGGGGCGGTCTCGTTGGCCCCGTGGCCCTGTCCTGGCAGGTCGAGAAGCCGGGCGTCGGGGATGGTCCGCGCTTGGCGGGCAGTCGTCTCCCTCAACCACTGCGGGCTCTCGGTGCCCCGGAGCAGCAGGGTGGGTGAGTGGATGCGTGCGAAGCGTTCCGGCGAGACGTCGAGCTCGTCGAGCCCGCGCATCTCGCGGGGCCAGGTGGCGGCCATCGCGACCTGCTGCTTCCAGGTTGGTGACTGGCGGGCCGTGGCGATCACGTCTTCGTCGAAGCCGGCGAACGCGCGCATGCCCATGACCAGGCCGCCTTCCAGGTCTCCGGCCTCCAACGCCTCCTCGACGAGGGGAACGGCATCCCCGCCGATCGGCTCGTCGAGCCGGATGCCGGGCTCGTAGGTGATCAGCGCCTCCGGCGGCGTCGCGCTCGCGTACGCGAGTGACAGTGCGCCGCCGAACGAGTGCCCGAACAGAGCGGCGTCCGAGCCGGCGGCCGTCATGACTGCTGAGATGTCCTCGACCTCGCGGCCGAAGGAATAGTTCTGACCGTCCGAGCTGGGGCCATGCCCGCGCCGGTTCATCACGAAGACCGCGAAGTCGTCAGCGAGGGCGTGCGCCACCGCGTGCCAGTCGGCGGCGACGCCGAGCGATCCGTGCACGATCACCAGAGGACGCCCCTGCCCGATGGCATCCACGACGAGACGTGTCCGGTCCGGCGCGGTGACGATCCGCTGCTCGATCCTCGCCATGCTGATCCTTTCGCTGCGGTGCGGGGTCATTCCACCGGCGTCGACAGCGGGATGCCGTCAGCACCCGCGTAGATGGTGACGACCTCGGTCAGGAGGGCTTCTGTGTAGCCGCGGTGGACGCTCCCGACGGACTCGCCGAACGCTTCGCTGGCGCGCACGACGTGGGTGTGGCCGGTCTCGCGGTCCTCCACGGTCAGAACACCATCGATGACGTAGGCAGCGTTCGGGACCGCGTGGGTGTGCCACGGCAGGGAGCTGTACGGCGGGATGCTGAACCGGACAACGGTCAGCTGCGGAGTCCCGGTGGGATAGTGCGCGTAGGACACGTCGTTCCATGACCGGGAGGTCTGCAGTACCTGACGGATGCCGACTCCGGCATCGCGCTCGGACGTTGCTTGCTCTTCGCTGGCGCTGCTCATGATGTGCCTTCTCGTGTTCGCGGGGTGGTCTGACGGCAGGAGGACGGCAGCCGTCGATCGGGTGTCGTCTTCCTGCCGGGCGTGCGATCGCGCCGCTCCGATCGAGATCAGCGGATAGTGCCGAAGCCTCCGGTCCAACTGATCTTCTCGTTCGCGGCGAGGGTGAGCTGGAGGAAGCCCAAGGCCTCCAGTTCGTGTGCACGCTTGAGGGAACCGGCGTCGATCACCTGCACCCCTCCCGCGGTGACCAGGGCGGCCAGCGTCTTCTTGCCCGCCTCGTCGTCGCCGGCAATCAGCACCGTGGTGTCGAGATCCCCGACCTTCCTGCTGGCGAGGGTGGCGGCGAAGTTGGTGTTGAAGGCTTTGAGCACCTTCGCCGTGGGCAGCGCCGCGGCGAGTTCAGCGGCAGCGGAACTGCCGTCGGGCACGACGAGGGAGTCGAAGGTGGAGAAGTCGAGCGGATTGGAGATGTCGACGACGATCTTCCCGGCGAGTTGGTCGCCGTGGCTGGCCACGATCTCCTTCAGCGCCGTGTAGGGGACGGCGAGGACCACAAGGTCGCCGGTGACCGTTCCGGCGCCGTCGGAGCCGATGTGCTGGACGTCGGCCCCGCCGGCCGCGAAGACGCTCGCGATGGCGGTGCCCATGTTGCCGGAGCCGAAGATGGTGACGCTCGTCGTCATGGTGTTCTCCTTGGCGTCGGTCTGAGGGCGAACTCAGCTCATTGCTTGTAGGTGCAACTAATGTACCACGAGTAGTTGTACCTGCAATCAATTGGTAGGCTGTTGTCATGAGCGACACACGATGGCTCTCGGATGTCGAGCGGGAGGCTTGGGTGCGGTTCACTGCCGTCCTCGAGCTGCTCCCTGCTGCCCTGGATGCCCAGCTGAACGCGGATGCGGAGCTGACGCACTTCGAGTTCTTCTGCCTCGCAATGCTGTCCGAGGCGCCGGATCGGGTGCTGCGCGCCAGCGCGCTCGCGACCCGCACGAACGCGACCCTGCCGAGGCTGTCGCGGGTGGTCACGCAGCTGGAGAAGCGGGGTCTGGTCGCCCGTTCCCCGTGTCCGGAGGATCGCAGAGCCACGAATATCTCCCTGACGGAGGCGGGGTGGCACAAGGTTGTGGCCGCCGCCCCCGGCCATGTGCGCGAAGTTCGTCAGCTCGTCATCGACGCGCTCGACCCTGATCAGGTGCAGCAGCTGTCGGCTATTGCCGCCGCGATGCTGTCGCGGCTCGACCCCGACGGCCGCATGCTCGCCACCTCGACCTCTGGTGGAAGTGTGATTCGGCCCGGCTGAGCGAGCTGGACATTCAGCTCGCGGGTGCCTTTCCGAAGCCGCTGACCGACGAGGTCGTCCGCGCCGCGGACGTCGTGGTCACGATGGGCTGCGGAGACGCTTGCCCGGTGTATCCGGGCAAGCGGTACCTGGACTGGGACGTGCCCGCCCCGATGGGTCAGCCGCTGAGCGTGGTCCGCGGCATCCGGGACGACATCGGCCCGGCCGCCGCGTGCGGCACCTGCTCGACGAGCTCATCGACTGACATCCCCATCAAGGAGAGGAAACCGGGCATGACCCGCACGCCGGAAGTGCTGTTCGTCTGTGTCCACAACGCCGGCCGGTCGCAGATGGCCGCCGCGCTGTTACAGCACTACTCGCTCGGCCGGATCGCCGTCCGCTCGGCGGGTTCCGAGCCCGCGGAGAAGGTGAACCCGGCCGCCGCGGCCGCGCTCGCGGAGTGGGGGTTGGACATCACTGCCGAGGTTCCCAGCAAGCTGTCCACTGAGGACGTCGAAGCCTCCGATGTGGTGATCACCATGGGCTGTGGTGACACGTGCCCGGTGTTCCCGGGCAAGCGGTACCTGGACTGGCCGCTGGAGGACCCTGCCGGTCAGGGTGTCGAGGCCGTGCGCCCGATCCGAAACGAGATCGACCGACGGGTCCGTGGCCTGGTCGCCGAAATCCTCGACGCCTGACCCTCGACTTCCGCCTTCCCCCGCACTTCTGGAGATCCGCTCGTGACTGAAACCGCCGACAAGGCCGGTTCTCCGGCCGACACCGACGTCCTGCACAAACTGTCCTTTCTGGACCGGTTTCTGCCGGTCTGGATCATCGTCGCGATGGGCGCCGGGTTGCTGCTGGGCAGCGTGATCCCCGGTCTGCAGGGTGTGCTCGACGCGGTGAAGATCGGGCAGGTCTCTTTGCCGATCGCACTCGGTCTGCTGCTGATGATGTATCCGGTGCTGGCGAAGGTCCGCTACGACAAGCTCGACACCGTCACCGGCGACAAGCGCACGATGGTGCTTTCCTTGCTGCTGAACTGGATTCTCGGCCCGGCGCTGATGTTCGCGCTCGCCTGGCTGATGCTTCCCGATCTGCCGGAGTACCGGACCGGCCTGATCATCGTCGGCCTCGCCCGGTGCATCGCGATGGTGATCATCTGGAACGACCTCGCGTGCGGTGACCGCGAGGCCGCGGCGGTGCTGGTCGCGCTGAACTCCGTGTTCCAGGTGATCATGTTCGGCGTGCTCGGCTGGTTCTACCTCGACCTGCTTCCCAGCAGGCTCGGCCTGGACACGACGACACTGGACTTCTCGCCGTGGGAAATCGCGCTCAGCGTCATCATCTTCCTCGGCATCCCCCTCGCCGCCGGCTACCTGTCCCGCCGCATCGGGGAGCGCAGCAAGGGACGCGACTGGTACGAGGGCACGTTCCTGCCCAAGATCGGCCCGATCGCGCTCTACGGCCTGCTGTTCACCATCGTCGTGCTGTTCGCCTTGCAGGGTGAAACCATCACGTCTCAGCCGTTCGACGTCGCCCGGATCGCGTTGCCGCTGCTGGTGTACTTCGCGATCATGTGGATCGGCGGCTACCTTCTGGGCAAAGCGTCCGGGCTGTCGTATGAGCGCACCACGACGCTGGCGTTCACGGCGGCGGGCAACAACTTCGAACTCGCGATCGCCGTCGCCATCGGCGTCTTCGGCGTCACCTCCGGGCAAGCGCTCGCCGGGGTCGTCGGCCCGCTGATCGAAGTGCCCGTGCTGGTCGCCCTGGTCTACGTCAGCCTCTGGCTGCGCAAGCGGTGGACCGCGAAAGCGTCCGCGGAATGACCGGAGCCGCGCGGGTAGTGGTCATCGGCGGAGGCCAGGCCGGTCTGGCCGCGGGCTACTACCTGCGCCGCGCCGGGCTGGACTTCGTCATCCTCGACGCTCAGACCGAGCCGGGCGGCGCGTGGCTGCACGGTTGGGACTCGCTGCGCCTGTTCTCTCCGGCGCGGCACAGTTCCCTGCCGGGATGGCCGATGCCGCCCTACCCGGGGCCGGGGTATCCAACCGCCGAACACGTTGTCGACTACCTGGCCGCGTACGAGAAACGTTACGGAATCCCGATCCGCCGAGGGGAGACGGTGACCGCCGTGTCCCGCGACGGCATTGGATTCCGGGTCGGCACCGAGGTAGGGGATTGGGCGGCGGAGGCGGTCGTTAGCGCCACCGGAACCTGGTGGCGTCCCTTCCTGCCGCTCATTCCCGGCGGGTTCACCGGGCGCTGACTGCACACCGTGGACTACCGCGGTCCGGACGAGTTCGCGGGCCAGGACGTCGTGGTGGTCGGCGGCGGGAACTCCGGCGCGCAGATCGCCGCTGACCTCGCCGGCACGGCCAACCTGACCTGGGTCACCCGTCGCCCACCCCGCTACCTGCCCGATCACATCGACGGCAAGGCCCTCTTCGACGTCGCCACCCGCCGCCGCCAAGCGCTGGAGAGCTGCCAGTCCGACACCGCCGGAGTCGCCGGGCTGGGCGACATCGTCGCCGTCCCGCCCGTCCGCGAAGCCCGCGACGCCGGGCTGCTGCGGCCTCGCGAGATGTTCGCGCGGCTCGACGGCGATGGTCCTGTGTGGACAGACGGCGCCCGGCAACACGCCGATGCGATCATCTGGTGCACTGGCTTCCGCCCCGCGCTGAACCACCTCGCCCCTCTGCGGCTGCGCACCACTCGCGGCCGCATCCCCACCGAGGGCACCCGCGCGGTGGCCGAGCCCCGGCTGCACTTTCTCGGCTATGGCGATTGGCCTGGTCCGGCGTCGGCCACGCTCATCGGTGTCGGCATGACCGCGCGAGCCGCAGTCGCCGACATCCAGACCACACTGGACACCGACGGGGGATGACCGCTCAGCCGGCGCCTGCGGCGATCGTCTTCAGCTGGTCGGCCAGTGCTGGCGAGCCGTAGGTCTTGAGCACCTCCGCGCGGGCCGGGCAGACGGCCAGATCGGGGCACACTAAAGGAACCATTACATTCAGCGTCGTAGCCAGCTGGCCGTATGGGAGTGCGCCGAGGATCTGCTTGACCCCGAACACCGCGGTCGAACTCAGCACGTCAGCGAGGAACCGTGGAAACCGCAGCCGTAGCAGCCCGTCGCGGATCGGGGTCTGGGTGAGTTTGGCGTAGGTGCCTGGGTCGAGACCTTTCGCGAGCTCGGTGAGGCGGAGGCAGAGGAAGTGGCCTTTGCGGCGGGTCTTGTAGAGCCACGGGAGGTTGTCGAGCGTGCGATCAGCGACCCGGACGTAGAAGCCGTCCTGATCGAACGCGTAGGTCACGACGTCATCGGCGACGTGTGCCCGGAAGCGGCCCAGCTCGGCCCTGGCGCGCCGGCGGCGCTCGACCTTGGGCGAGGGCTTCGGTGCGACGACTCGTGGCGGCTGAGGCGCTGGTGCGGGACGTGGTGACGTCCTCGGCGTCGTGTGCCGGACCGCTGCGGGTGGCGATGTCCAGCTTGGCCGGTGGACCGGGGCCCGCGTAGAGGTGGATCGCACCGGCGAACTGCGAGCCGACCGCTGGCAGTCTTTCCCCCGCTGGGATCCGTGAATGTGTGGGTTCCCGCAGGACGGGCACATGTATTGGTTGCGGGGAAGTCTCCGATGGGCAGCCACTCTTCCACGCTAGGAACGTGATCGCCGCCGGTCACTCGGCTGTTCCGGTCCTGCGGATGGTCCGAATCTCACCCCTCGCGTTGTAATTCGTCCTTGTGAGGCAACGCGGTTAACCCTCGTGAGTGGAGCGCCAGCCGGAGCACGGTCGCCACGACGAGCCGGGTCGCCGCGACCAGTGTCGCGGTCTCGACGCGGTCCGCGGTCTCGGCCGGGGTTTGGTAGCCGGGCATTCCCATGCCGATCCCGATCGTGGCAAACGTTCTTCGAGGACAACCCATGGATACTCGGAGTACCGCTCACCGGCCAGGTGCTCACGTCTTGGAGTGACCAGAAGCTGGAGCAGGTCGTCGCCGGCGCCTCGGTCGTCAGCGTGGGCAAGCGGGCTGACGCACTGCTCCGCACCTCCGGCCGGATCAAGTCGATGGTGTTCGCCGAGATCAAGACCCATCGCACCACACTTCTGTCCGCCAGCGAGTACAGATCAGGGTGCTGGCCGCCCTCGGAAGAGTTGGCCGGCGGAGTGGCACAGGTGCAGGGCACGGTGCATAGAGCGGTGAATGAGATCGGGGAACGGCTCGAGGACGTCGATCCCGATGGCTCGGACGTGCCAGGTGGGTTCACCTACCTGCTCAAGCCCCTGGCTTTCCTGGTCATCGGCTCCCTTGACCAACTTGTCGGGCCAGACGGCGGGCATCATCGTGATCGCATCCGCTCCTTCGAGCTGTATCGGCGGCAGCTCCACGAACCCGAAGTCGTGACCTTCGACGGGCTCCTTGCCCGTGCGGAATGGCACGTCACCATGGCTGAAGGCGACGTCGCGCCCCAGGAGACTTAGCGTTAGAGGGAACGAGCGCCGGGTGTCCCGCTCTCAGTCAGTTTGCGATGTGGTCACCAGGTCTGTGTCGGCGGACTGGGGGCCTCCACGCTTCGCCTCCTTCGCCGCCATGCGCACCTGTCATCAGCGGTCATCGCCGGACTCACAACCGCGGTGTTGTCTTGCGCTTCAGCACCATGATGATCTCTGGTTCGAGCCGTGACTTCGTCTAGCCCTTGACCGGGTTCGGATGCTTGAAGACCTTCGCCTTGCCACAGATCGAGGTCAGATCGCCCCCTGTCTACTTCGCGGTGCCTGGATGTTGATGCCGGATCTGAGTTAGCAGCAGACTGGCCAGGCCGAGGACTCCGAGGGCGTACTGCTTGGCGTCGGGACGCTCCTGGATCGAGTGTCGGTCGACATTGCCGAGTGCGGCGACCAGTCCGGTTCCCAGGCTTCGCCAGCCTTCGGTCTCGTTGTTCTGGGTACCGAGCTCGAGCGGGCCACCGGGAGACAGTGCCGTGGCGAACAGCGCTTGACCGACGAGTTTCTTGTTCTGTTTGTCCATGGGGGTGCCCGACCAGCGTCTGATCTTGTCTTCGAGGTAGATGACGGCGGCACTGGAGACCTGTTCCCAGCGTTCCTCCTCGACGGAGTGCTTGACGTGGTCCCAAAGCCCCGAATCGTAGCTTCCGCCTTCGGCCGCGGGAGCGCCGATCGACAACTCCAGTTCGTAGATGGCCGCCTCGATCAGGCCGACTGCGTCTTCGATACGCGTTCGGAAGTACTGGGCGTCTCGGTCTGCTTCGCCTGGCCCTCCTGTCCAGAAGCCGACGGTATACTGGAGGTTGTTGAATTGCTGGACAGTCGAGGACTCTTTGCCCAACGAGCGTTCGAGGACCGCGACGACCTTGGCTTTCCATTCCCCGTGCGCAGGAGTGTCGGCCTGGATATGCGGCGTGTCGATCGCCTGCTGCTTGAGCGCCTTGAGTTCGGCGATGGCGCGTTCGGGCTTCACGTAAGCGACTTTCTGATCGGTCGGTGGAGTCAGATTTGGTTATCGACTGTGACACGGAGCCGCGGTTTGGTCTCGCTGCCGGCCGCGATGATCTCGTCGATCTGGTTGACAGGCAGGCGGCTTGCCGCGGCCAAGGTGTCGGTGTTGGTACCGGCCTCCGCTAGCAGGGCTGCTGCGGCACCGAGCAGATAGGGCGACTCGGGCGGTCCCAGCGAGCCGGCTTCCGGGTAGCCCTGCGCCGCGAGGTGCTGATTGGCGCGGCGGTAGGAATGTTCGCCCCACAGGCCGATCGTGTGAGCGCGGTAGACCAGCGCGGCCAGGCTGATGCCCCACTTCTTCTTGGCGACCAGCAGGGCTTCCCAGTCGACCTTGCGTGGCAGGTCCAATTCGAGCTCAACAGTGGGAGCGAGGAACTCGGCGGCGAACTGGTGTGCTTGGTGCTCGATGATCTTGGATCCCGGCCGCACATCTTGATGCATGACGAGGTGACCGAGTTCGTGTGCGGCGTCGAACCTGCTGCGGGCACGGTCGTCCTTGGCCGGGGACAGCAGAACCAGAGGGCGGTGGCCCGCCTCGGTGGAGAAAGCGTCGACCTTGTCGTCGATTTCTTGAGGTAGGCGCAGCACGATGACGCCGTGCGCCTCCAGCAACCGCACCATGTGCGGTATCGGTCCGGGTTCGACGCCCAGTCGTGAGCGTGTCCTCGCGGCGATCGCGGCGACCTGGCCGTCGGCGGGTTCATCATCGACAGGATCGGCGAAGCCGGATACGTCTGGAAGGTCGACGTACTGCTCGAGGACGTCCACCACGGCAAGAGCGATCTCGGCGAAGGCCAGGGCCTGGTCGCGCGCGATGGCTGGGGTCGCCCGGAGCGAGCGGAAGTGGGCCGCGGTGGCCGGTACCTGTTCGATCGGACGTCCCTGCCTGAAGAACTCGGCAGGCACACCTAAGGCCATCGCGAGCTCGGCCAGTACGGCGTTGGTCGGCCGGGCACTGTTGCGTTCGAACTGGGTGATGGCCGCGGCCGTCACGCTGGTCCTGCCTGCGAGCGTGGTGCGCTGCAGCCGGCGCAAGCGCCGTGCCAGGGACAGGCGACGGCCGTCGAAGTCCACGACGGTGCCGGTGGATCGGCGTCGGCGTGCACGCAGAACTGGGTCGGACTCGAAGGTCACTGCGAAGATCCTTCATCACGTTGAGGCTTGAGCTTGATCTCAGGCTTGGGCGCATTCTTGCGCTCGAAGGCCGAATCGTCGCTCTGGGGCCCGCCACCGTCCATGGCGACGGGGCCGGACGTGGGCTCGTCCCACCACAGATCGGTGACGGCGAGCCATCGGTCCGCGCTGGTCGTGGGAAAGCCGAGCCAGCCGGCGGTGAGTCCTGAGTCGAGTTCCGCTCCCCAGATGAGGGCCACATCGCGGCACAACTGCACGGCCTGCTCGGCACCTGGGAGGTCAATCTCGAAGAGCATGCTCAGCCCGGGCTGGCGAGGCGGCGGTGCGTACACCGCGTGGTTGCGACCGGCGGCCAACCTCCGTGCTTCGCTGCTGTTCGCCCAGTCGAAGTCCGCGATGAAATTCGGACGGCGTTTGGCCTGGAAGGGCACCTTGACCAGGCGGACGTCCACGCCACTTCCGTGCAGAACTGTTGCCGGGTGTTCGCGTGTCACGTGTACTCCGGACTCCCGCCAGCGCTTCTCGTGGTGGAACTGGGACCACAGGCGATTGGCCAGGTTCCGGCTCGTGGTCACCCCCAGGGTGAACGGGTCATCGAAGAGTTCCTCAGGCTCGTACCGATCCCGATTGGCTCGCCAGAGCTCCACGACGGCTGTTCGGACGAAGTCGATCACGCCGACCTCGTCCAGGTCGGCGCGGATCGACTCCAACCGCTTCACTGCGTACGGGTCCCACGAGTACATGCAGAAAGTAAAGCAGAAGCTTCAACTTGCTGTCTACATGTCGTTAAGCATAGTCCGATCAACGATCAATCTTGAGAAAATTAAGTGGATCTGAGAGTGGCGCCGGTGGCTCATCTGGTGGTTTTGACGCGTGTGGAGGTGGAATCGTCTGGGCGAGGGTTCCCCGCTCTCGCCACTTCCGGAGGACGCGTCGTCCGTAGTTGTGGGTGCCGGCGACCCGGTCAAGGTCGGCTCCAGTCGGTGTTCGGCCCTGATCTTGCTCTTCAAGGTAGTAGGCCCACATGCGTTCCTCGGCGGTCTGCTCGTTGGTTTGTTCCCTCTTGCTTGTCGAGGTCAGTTGGATAGCGGTGGTGTCGCTGAGAAAGGTCGTCTGTCGCGCGCTATCGCCAGGTTCCCCATGTACGGCTGCTTCGGTTCTGTGTCGTTTGAGTGCTCGGTTGAGCAGTTCGACGGCGAGGAGTAAGGCCAGGGGAGGGCAGGCGGCGACAGTGACTCCGAGGATGCTGAGGTTTGGTGCCGAGCCGATGTTGGCGCAGAGCGAGAGGGAGATGCCGAAGGCGAAGGCGAGCCGGGCTGTCCAGCGACCTCTTGTTCGGTCAGCATCAGCGGGCTTCCAGAGTTCGACGGTGGCGATCATGAGGAGACCGTCGACGATGAGCGGCCAGATAGCAGCGGTGGTGTTGTCGGCACCGAAGTGGAGGGCGAAGTCTCGGCCGTGTCGGTACGAGGCGTAGGCGGCCCCGAGAGCAACGAGGGCAGTGCAGCCGCACTGAACGGCGAGAGCTGGATCGCGCCCCAGTCCGGACGAGGTTGCTCCGTTCGGGTTGCTCATGGCGGTCACCGGGCCTTGCGGCGGTGCCGCTCGATCACGGTCGTCGCGGAGATCCGCAGCTCGACAGGCCTTTTTGGGCGTGGGGTACTTGTTCGAACCGCGCCGGGGGCACAGACAACATCCCCACAAGCTCCGGCGCGGCTTCGCGCTGGGAGCTTGATCGTGATTGTCGTATGTTCGCCGTCGTCGTGGGCCATGATGGCGAGCTGTACGGCTTCGAAGAGCGCGTGCAGGTACGGTTCCGGCGCCGACGTGAGGTTCATCGCGAGGCAGGGCGTCGATCAGAGGCAGTTCGTCGGCCGTCACCCCCTTCGGCGTCGCCGCAAGGTCCGCTTCGTCCAGCTCAGTGATCTTGGCCTGGAGTTGCTTCTCCTCTGTGGCGAGGTTGTTGTAGCTACCCCCGCAGTGCGGTGGTCCCAGAAGTGTTCATCCAGTACAGCCCGGCCCGCCGACACCTGTCGTGCCAACGGCGAGATGTCGCCGCCACGGAGAGACTGGCGACGAAGCGTAAAGAGATCGATCGAGACATGCACTTACGGTCGCCGCTTGGCTTCGCCGATCGATCGGCGCTGAACTGTAAGCCGCACCGCGGGCGATCCCATCAACGCCACCGACCTCGACGGCAAGATGTGGGGTTGGCTCAAGGCCGCGGTCAACGTCGTCACCAAGGTCGCCGAGGTCGCGGCCATCCTCCCGGGGCCGATCGGGATGGTCGCCGGCGGTATCGCCGCAGTGGGCAACGCGGTCCAAGGCAACTGGGGCAAGGCGGCGATGTATGCGGCAAGCGCGGTCACTTTCGGTGTGGCTCGCTACGTAGCCGCCGTTGGTAAGATCGTGCAGAAGTCCAGGATCTTCGGCGCGTCCAGAAAATTGGAAGGGCAGTGCGAAGAAAGGCCACCACAGCCTCGCAATGCGTGTGGGATCGAAGCGTTCGTACCTTGGATTCCGTGGGCGCTACGTGCGATGGCGTGGTAAGCGGATCAACGTTCACTTCCACTACCACATGGTCAAGGGAGGACGATGAGCTCGCAGCCATCAGCCGAGCGGTTCGTGAGTGCGCTCAGAACTGCTTACCGAGGGCTGATCGAGGACGGGGCTGTCTCGCTCACCGTCGACCGTGGTGATGTCGATACGGTCGTCCGGCTTGATCCGGCTGTCTCAGGTGCGCCGCGCCTGCAATTGCGCATGACTGGAAGCATCGGGGAATTGTTCCTCGACGACCTCGACCCGTTCGAAGTGGACGAGGCTTCGCCGGAGGACGTCGAGGAGTTCGGGGCGTTCACACGAGCACTGGTCGATGGGCAGCTTGAGCTGGTCTTCAGGAAGACCTTGTTCGGCTGGCGCCCGGCTGCGGTCGAATGGGCGGGCGGTCAGTGGTCGCTTCCGGGGAACCCGGGCGTCGTGGGTTTACTTTTCCGGTCACGTCGAGAAAAAGTGCGGAAATACCGCTAAACGGATACTAAAGTCGTGTGATGAATCGGTCCTTGCTCTGGCGGGCCAGACCGTTAGCACGCTGCGAGTGCCGCTACGCTATGGCCGACGTCTCCCGCGTCGGCCATATCGGCCGTCCTGGCGCGACCGCTCTTTACGCTCTCCGGGGCTGATAGCGCGTCAGGTGATCGAGCACCGAGCTCGTCGAGGAAATTGTGCACCAGCGAAATGCGGTTGTCGGTTGTGGCATCGTCAGCAGGCTGTTCTGTCTCGCAGCCGGACTACTGAACGGATCTTTTCGCGGGCTCCTTCTCATTCAGAGTGCCTGCTGGAAGGCGCTCAGCCGCAGGGAGCCCTTGAACAAGGGGCCGAGCGGGCACAGTAACGCCTATGCCCAGAAGTTGATGGCGAACCCGGCGGTGGCCAGGCTCAGCGTCCGTCTGCCGGTTTGGGTCGGGTGGTCTTGTGTCGTGGTCATCGGCGTCTCATTCGTGTCGCGCGGTTTCGGCTCGCCGGGCGGCGAACACGTTCAGCGTCGTCGATCCGGCGGCTCCTCGAACCGAGCCGAGGTCCTCTACGGCCGGGACGAAGGTCCTTGTCCACTAAGGACTGAATGTCAGAAAACTTGACAGGGCAACGAGAGCTGGGCGCCGCCAACGGTGCGGCCAAGGCGAAGACGCGCGATGCGATCGTGTAGCGGGGATCGGCGCGTTCGCGGATCAGCGACTTCACGTGCAGCGTCGACCCGATGAGCGTGAGGACGGTGAACATCAGGGCCGCCGACACGGACGCGGTGGTGATCGCCGCCCAAGGCGGGACAAGCCCTTCGCCCGCGGGCAGCCCGGCCACGATCGGGACGAAAAGGGCGCACTAGGCGATCAGGACCCGATCGTTGGCCAAGGACCGTTCGCGGCGGGCCCGTGCCGCTCGGAGGCTGAAGCCGAACAGCAGGATGCACACGAGCAGAAACCAGGCGAGCCAAGGGTGGGTCACCAGCACCGGGATGCCGGCGAGTACGCAGATCGGTGTCCACAGAAGAGCCGCCTTGCGAACCGTTCGGGTCGGCGGGCGGTGACGATGCCGGTCAGTGCCCAACCGCACGGGTAGGCGGCCACCCAGGCGAGGGCCAACGGCAGCAGCCAGGGCGACCAGCTCGCCGAGGCCAGACCTAAAGCCAGCGGGAGGCCGAGGAATCCCCGGGCACCGTGCTGCGACGGCACGAGCGGCGTACGACGGCGTGTGGCCGGTGGTCTCCTGGGCGCCGCAGAGTGGCAGCCAGGCCCTGGTGGAAATTCGAACTCGACGACGAGTGCCACCAGTTGACGAGCCGTGACGCCCATGCAGTCCGGCTGCTCTAGAAGTCGTCCTCCTCCACGGTGACCTGTGCGCCGAGCGCCTCCCCCTTGGCTTCTATCGCGCCCTGATCACCTTCTGCCGTCACCAGCGTGAGATCCAGGCTGAACAGCTGGTGATCGGCCTCGTTCGTGGGGTCGATCACCTTCCGAAGTTCCTGGAGCAGCTGCCATGCGCGATCGCGGGCGTCGGAGCTGGTGATGCTCCTGTTTGCCAGCCGTAGCCGGTACCGTTTGTAGGCGGTCGGACCTGCGGCTGATTGCAAAGACGGTGCCGGCTGGACACTCGCAGGTTCTTCATCTTGGACCGTTTCAGTCGTCTCCTCGCGAGGGGCGTTCTCCGGCTTGGACGAGCGGCGCCGGAGGGTCTGGTTGATCGAGGTGATCGCTATTTGTTCAGCGCTCGACACTGCGAGGGTGTCACCGTCGGCATCGATGAGTTCCCATCCGTCGGTGACCAGCTCATGTAGAACTCGACGGATCTCGTCGGTGGAGGTGACCAGCGGGAAGGCGGGGTTTTTGTAGAAGGATTGAACGATTTCGCGAGGAGTGAGTGTCCGGTCGAAGTTACCGATCAACGCGGCGACGTAGTCTGCGGCCAGGCCTGCAGGCTGGGTCGCACGGCCGGCTTCGATCAGTGCCGTCCAGACATGGCCACCGTTCAGTGCTGTCCGGGATTCGTCGTCGAATCGTCGGTACTCGACGTGCAATTCACCCGCACGGATCAGGTAGGCGTAGTGCTGGTACGCACGCTCGACGTCGCGTCGTAGCTTTGCCAACATCTCGCGCTCTTTCGTACGCGCTTCCTCCAGTTCGTCTTCCGTGTCGTCAGTGAGCTGCTCAATGACCTCGCGCCAGGCCAGCACCTCAGCCGCACGCTTCAGGGCTATCTCCCGGCGTTGGGTGTTGACACAGGCGATGACGCAACTCGCGGCGTTGTCCACGCGCAGTGGATGGTCGCCCAGGCCGAGCAGGGCGGTGATGTCGTGCCTGCTCGCGGTATCCTTGCCGTTCAGCAGCGTCCAGCGTCGAGGGTCGAGAAGGACCAGTCGAGTCGATGTACTGTCGATACCCTCGAACACCTTCGCCAACGGCAGCTGAGGGTCGACTGGGGCGTCGACAGGCACTAGGTGGTCGAAGACGCCTTTCGATGCGAGAGCTTGTGCCTGCTCCCACACCAGCTCACCCCGGGCCGCGGGCGGGACCATCGCCATCGCCGCCGTGAAGTACATGCGCAACGTCTGCCTGATCGACAGGTGGAACCGGGCCTGAGCGTTGTGCGGAGTGGTCACTTCCAGCGCGCCGAGGCCCTCGGCCTCGCCCGTCAGCTTGTTGAACACTTCTTCGGCGGCCGGGTACGGCACTGGCTCGCCCGCCGGTCCGAAGACGGCGTGCAGCAACTCGGCTTTCGTCGCACCTCGGCGACCTTGCCCACGGCCGACGATCGAATAGCACAACAGGGCGGTCGCCATGCGCACTGCCGGGGCCGGTTGGTTGACGGCGACGCCATCGCGGCGAAGCGCGGCATCGACGTCTACAGCGCGACCACCTCGGCCGTCGGTGCTCGTGACGTCGGTGTTCGCGACGGCTCGGTAGCCTTGAATGGCCCGGTCGTTACCAAGGAGCAGACCTGAGGAGAGAAGCTGTTCGAGCGCCACGGTCAGTGGGATGTCACCGACGCCGATCAGCGGCGGCGTCCAGCGGCCGGCATGGTGCTCGGTCGACCAGTGGAGGGCCGTGCGGGCGAAGATCGCGACGGTCGAGCGCACTCGCTGGAAGCCGGATACCTGGGACCACTCGTCCCGGACCAACCGCATCAATTCCGGGTGGAATGGGTAGCTGGTTCCGATCCGCTCTTCGAAACCTGACAGGCCGCGGTTTGCTCCGAGCTTGTCGAAGACGTGCTTGCGCCAGGCAGTATCGGCGCTGGCAGCGTAGCGCCGCGCCAGGTCACGGGACGGGAGCTTCGCACCGGGCAGTTCGAACAGCCTGCGCCGGATGATTGCCGAGAAGTCCTGTGCCTCGGTGACGGCGACGGTCTGGCCATTGCGGACCAGTCGCGCGGCGACGTAGTCGCGGAAGTCGGCGGCCTGCGGAGGGTAGCCTCGTTCGTCGAGCTCGGAGCGGATCATGACGACGACGAAAGCCACTCGCGGAACATCGTCGCAGGCGTCCATCAGCGCGTTGAGGAAGGCCTTCTCGCTCGGCATCGTGTCTATGTGGGCCACGTCGGAGAGCTGAAGAATGTAGTCCATCAACTCGTCGAGCAGTATGAGCACCGGTCGGCCGGCGTCGGTCAGTGCCTGCTGCAGGGTGTTCTTGTTCGGTCCGCCGGCGACGTGACGCCGATAGTGGTCCATGTCGCCGTCGACGAGCGCCCAGACGAAGCGCTCGAAAAGGTTCCTGGCCGGGCCGAACACCTCGCTGGTGGAGCCCGGGCTGAAGTAGTCCGCGGTGAGGGTAACGGTCATCGCATCCGTGAGGTCGACTTCGGCCTTGCCACGGGTGGATTCTGAGTACACCTGTCGGCCGATGTCAGTCGCGAAGAACTCGTTCGGACTGGTGGCCATGTGATGCAAGCCGACGAGGGCGTGGCTCTTCCCGCCGCCCATTCCCTGGTCCAGGTGGAACAGCGCCGGTGCCTCGTCGCCCGTCCCCAGCCGACGGGCGACTCTGGCGAGGAACCCGGTCAGGTTCGGAGTCGGTTCGGTGATGTCGCCGTAGTATTCGACTTTGCGGTAAGGCACGTCGACTGTCTGGTAGACCGCCTTGTGCAAGCTCATCTGCAGTTCGCCGATCGATCCGTCCGACGCTCGAACCTCAGGCCGCAGCTGGAGGACATCGGCCCAGTGCGCAGCCGGTTTGCGGGTGGTCACAGCCGATCCTCTCCGAAGGACAGCGTGAGCTGTGCTCGCGTGTCCGTCTCTGCCGCGGCCGCGGCGATCACGTGGCCGATCATGGTTCCGATGGTTGTCGCGTTGCGCTGGATCGCGGTGAGTGCCTTCGCTGTCGGTTCAGCGGCTGGCAGTTGCCGGACGATCTCGGCGATCACCGCCCAGAGGTGGGCGTCGTTGGCCTGCCGATCGGCGGTCGCCATGACGCGGGCGACCGCCTCGGTGCCGCCGACTTCCCATGCCTTCGCCATGGCACGGGCCACCTCGAACCCGGACGACCGTTCAGTGATGGTCTCGGGTGCGTCCAACCGCAGTTTGAAGCCGCTTTTGCTCTCGGTCAGAAGCGGTCCACGCAGGTCTTCAAGCCGTAAGTTGTCAGCTTGGGCGAGAAATCGCGCTTCGCCTTTCGGGACGTCTGCTCGGCCGTGAAGACGCTGCCAGAAGACGGCGAACCGGGTCGGAGCGTCGAAGGTTTCCAGGGGGAGCTCGTCGATCTTCAACGAGCTCGCGTCGCGCACCGCCGTCCGGGCAAGGGTGAGGTAGCGATTCAGGCCCGCCTGCTCGCCGGTGGGGAGCAGAACACTGCTGTACCGGCCGTACACCGCCATTGCGGGGCCGTGGGCAGCCATCAACTGGTCGGTGAGCGCGAGCCCATCGACCTCCCATCGCCGGACCGCGGCCTTGACCGCAGTAGTGACTTCGCGATCGACCTGTGCGGCGGTGGCGACCGAACGCTCTGATGGTGCTACCCGACAGCCGATAGTCAGGGTCACCTTGATGCTCGCCACGCCGGTGTTGGATGTCTCGGTGCGAGAGGGCCACGAACTCGTTACAACAAAACCAGCGTCGTGCAGCGCGCCGAGCAGCCGCAGCCAGGCATCAGGATCGGAATGGCCGAAGACCACGACCAAATGTCCGTCGGGCCGTAGGATTCGCCGAGCTTCGTGGAACGCGCGCGAAAGCGATCGTTCGTAGAACTCGCGGTCGTGCCGGACACCGCCGTTGTAGACTCGCCGGACGATGATCTCGTCGTCCTTGTTCTGCAAGTCAGGTGCGACCTGACTACCAATGGTGTCGGCGAACAGGTCGGGCTGAATGTCGCCAAGGATGCGCCGTAGCCAAACGTAGAAGAAGTCCGAGGCGTCCGAATACTCGATCATGTCGTAATACGGCGGGTCGGTCACGACTGCGTCCACGGTTCCGTCGCGGAAGGGCAGGGCCATCGCGTCGGCACATCTCAGTCGCGCCGACCTCCACGCCTGCTACGGAGGTGAGCGGCGAGCGGGCCGAGACCCGTCCTGGTAATCCCAGCCCAAGTGCCGGGTCCCTCTCCGATGCCGGCTTCGAAGAAATCGAACTGGAATGCCAGGCTGGCTTCGTTGGCGAAGATGTGGTCGACCTGGATCCGATTCTGACTGGAACCGTCGGGCCTCCCGTGCGTCAGTAGTCGCGCGCCGCGGGTGGCGCGCTTCAGCATCCGAGTCAGCGTTGCGGCAGCAAAACCTGCGAGTGCGGCGGCATAATCGGTCGAGATGCCTGCCGCCAGCACTTCCTGGTGGCAGGTGCGAATCTCCTGGGCGATCGTGCCGAACATCAGCGTCTGCCGGTCGCACATGAGCTGCCCGTAGCCGGTATAGCCATATCCGCTCGCCATTACCGTGTGGACGTTACCGCTGGGGATCTGTTCGTCGGGGATGGCCGATAGCCGACCTGCTTTCGGCAGCACTGACGGATCTGCCGCACGCGCTGCTTTTCGCTCATCGTCACGCAGGGCGCGGAAGAGTTTGCGGGTGTTCTTTTCGCCACTGTCGAAGTCGGCGGCAACCAGTGGTTCGTCTTGATACTGCCCAGCGAATCCTTTGGCCTTCACGGTCTCGAGGCTGTGCAGGTGACCACAGAAGGGGCAACGGGCGCTTTTACCCTTCCGGCCTGCCGAAGCGTACGTCGGCCGATCGGCGCTAATTCCTGCGACGACCTCGATACGCCAGGAATCACCATCGATCACCAGGCTCATCGACTGTCCGGCGTCCTGGGTGCGTTGGTACGGCTGACGCAGTGTGTAGCTTCCGATCATGGGAAAGCGGCGACGGCACTGGTCGCAGGGCATGGTGATGGCCCATAGGTACCCCCACGGAGGTCGTCCGTCCGAGTTGAGTGGGTAATACTCAGCGAGGGCTTCCCGAATGCGGCGCCCGATTTCCTCGTGAAACAGCTGGGCGTCGACGACCAGCCGGTCTTGCTCGGAGAGAGAGCGGACAGTGGGCTTGTCGGGATTGAACGGCAGCTGCGCTTCATGGGACCAATCCCGCATCGCCCAGTCAGCGAGCAGTCGTCCGGCAAACGTCGCGACGGGGCTTAGATCGCTGCCGACGGCATTCGCGCCAAGTCTCGCGGCCTCGAGCGGAATGATTCCCCGGCCGGAGAACATGTCGACGACGACCGGAGCGCGCTCTCCGTAGTTCACCTGGACGGCTTCTGCGAGCTGGTCGAAGGCACTGGGCGCGCCGATCTGGACAGCTTGCTCGACCCACGGCCGCAACGAGGCGTCGTTCGGGAGCAGCGTGGTCAGCACGGCTGCGCGAGCTTGGGCGATCGGGCGGGACGCGAACCAGGGGAAGATCGCTTTCTCATTGCGACCGGACCCCGCTGGTGAGCCCACCGCGGAATCGACAACAGTGCAAGGGAACCAATGGTCGATCAACCGCTCGCGCACGTCGGTGGGTGTGGATTGCGCGCTCCTTCTACTGCTCACTGTTCGCCCTTCATCATGCGCTTCAGTTCGGTCACCCGGATGCGGAATCGTTCGATGCGTCGCGGCCCGGCGGCCAGCCGCCCTGCCGGATCCTGCGCACGCAGTACCACTTGGGGCACCGTCGAACAGTTGGTGACGAGGTACAGCCAGTAGTCCTCGCCGCGTTGCTGTGCCTGTGCCCACTCGTGCTGCTCGAGCCAGATGGCTTCGAGACCGTTCAGCAGGCCCTTGACTTCGACCAGCCGTTGTTCGCCGGTCTGGGGGTGATGGGCGAACAAGTCGTAGCCGACCCCGGCGGTCTGCCGATCGTCGACGACGTAACCGAACCGCTCCAGCTCGTCGAGCACAGCAGCGATCGCGACTGTTTCGCTGTCAGGGTCGTAGCCGAGTTCGGTTGTTCGCGCACCGGCGGTGACGTGTGCCCAGCCCGCGAGCCGCAGCGGCGTGCCGGTGACCTTTCCGATGTCCTTCAGTTGCCCGCACCGCGAAGCCTTGAGCTCTTCGAACGATTTGCGCCGCTCCCCCCGGACTTCGAGCGGCAACTCGTCGAGTTCATCGAGGTAGCGGTACTCGACCTGGTCGAGCTGCTCGAATGCCTTTTCGACCCAGGCAGCACGCTCGGCGCTTACCCGTTCGACCTCGCGCATCAATGCTGCTCGCGCCTGCGCCATCCCTTCGATCCGCACTGCTGGTGGCAACGCCGGTGCAGTTTCCGTAGGCGAAACGACGTTCGAGCGCAGGGTCATCAGTGATTCCCAGGCGACCTCGAACGCGCCGGTACCGGAATATCGGATGAGGAGCGGAGTCTTGCGCCGGTGACGGCGGACGCCGTCGTGTGCTTCGACCTCGGCGTCGTAGATCAGCAAGATGTACCCCGTCAGTGCGGCGGTGTCGGTCAGCCGGGTACCCCGTACCAATTCGGTTTCGCCGTCGTGGACCGCTAGCTCGACCAGTTCGCCGAACGGTTCCTCGGTCGGGCCGAGGACCACGACATGATCGAGACCGCGGGCTCCGTCGTAGATCGCCTGTCTGACCGACGCGCCGTCGGCAGCCACCAGCCGATCGAGACCACCACCGAGAGCGGGCGGCAACGGCCGTTGAGCGGTGACCTTCCGAATGCCCTTCGCCGGGCCGGGACCGAGCGCCCAATCGCGGGCCAGCGCCAGCTGGTCGACGAACGCGTCGACGATGACCGGGTTGATCGCTTCCAAACGGTCGGCACGGAACCTGGCCAACGCTTCGGCGGTGTTGGCCGGTGTGTGTAATCTGTCCTCGTCCGCGACAAGCTCGCGGGCCGCATCGAGCAGCTTCTCCGTTCGGGGTAGGGGGATGTCCATACGTGTGCCGCTGCGCTGCGCGTCGACCAAGGCTCGCCCGTAGTCGAATCCGGCACGCGCCGCGGTCGCGTCGAGCAGGTCGAAGATCCGGCCGCCCAATGATCGACTGGCCGCCTCGATGTTGGACAGCATGACTTCTTGGACACGGCCTTCACGAGTGGATGGCGCGACCAGGTGATAGATGTGCACATCGTGTTTTTGCCCGATCCGGTGAAGCCGGCCCATTCGCTGTTCGAGCCGGACGAGAGACCACGGCACATCCCAGTTCACCATTACGTGCGCGGATTGGAGGTCGATGCCCTCGCCACCGGCATCCGTGCTGACCAGCACCTGGAACTGGTGATCGAGAAATCGTTGCTGTAGCTGATCACGTGCTTCGTGGCCGACACCTCCCTCAAGGGTGTCGACGCTGAATCCGGCCTCGCCGAACACCTGGGTCAGCCATCGGGCGGTGTCCGCGAATTCTGTGAAGACGAGCAATTGCCCCTCGCCGGGGCGAATTCCGTGCCGTTCCATGAGTGCCAGAGCGCGTAGCCACTTGGTTGAAGCGGCTGTCGCAGCTCGCTCCAGCGTCTCTAGGACTGCAGCGATGCGCTCGAGCTCCTTGCCCTTGTTCTGGCTGCGGGCGGAGACAACCACTTCTTCGGCGCGGCGCCATGCGTCGTCATCCGGGACTTCGAACTGCAACTCGGGTCCGCCGCTGACGAACTCTTCGGGTACCGGCAAATCCGTGCGAGCTCCAGCCGGACCGCGTACAGCCTCTTCGCGACGGAGGATGGTCGATTTCGCCGCGATGAGCGAGGAGGCGGCTCGTTTGCCGTAGATTGAGCGGGCAAGAGTTGCTGTTTCACCGTAGAAGGCGTCGACGTAGTCCATCACGGCTGTATACGCCGCTTCTTCGAGGCTGTTGAGGTCGATCTGTACGGTTTCGGCGTAGCGAGCCGGAAAGAGCGCCCGGCCGTCCAGGTCTTTGAGCTCCTCCTTCATCCTTCGTAGGAAGGAAAGCGTGCTGGGGCGCAGAGCGGTTTCGTAGTCGCTCTGTTTCGGATCCCAGGGGTAGAGGGTCGGGTCGAGCAGGTTGAGCAGACCTCGGAAGAAGTGTTCCTTGCCTCGGTGTGGTGTGGCGGTGAGTAGCAGGAGGTGGTGGGTTCGCGTGGCCACTTCGCGAGCGGCGGTGAGGTACTGCGAAGTAGGAGTCAGACGGTGAGCCTCGTCGAATACGGTCAGCGACCACGATGTGCGCGATCCCGAGATCTTTCGGCGTACGTCGGAATTGTAGGTGAACAGGTCGACGGAAACGATCCATACGGTTACGCGCGGATCAAGATCCTTGGGATCTCGGGCGAGTTCAGGGGTGAGCCGGTCGGCTTGAACCGCAAAGTAGCGACGAAGGTCTCTTCGCCACTTTTCCACCAGGTGGGCAGGAACCACGATCACGGTCCGTCCAGGAATGAGGCCGCGGCGGGTTCCTTCCGCTAGGTACATCCCGGTCATGATCGTTTTTCCCGTGCCCGGTTCGTCCGCTAGGAGGAAGCGCAACCGGGGTTGAGCGAGCATGTGAGTGAAGACAGCTTCATCTTGGTGTGCAAAGGGCTGAAGCGGCCGTGTTGCCAGCACCGCCGATCTGATGCGCGGCACGGCGTACTGCATCCACCTGCCCCACAAACCGGTCAACGCTCGTTCTGGATGGCCGCCGGCATCATTCGCCGACACACGTGCTAGTTGCAGTTCGGTGGCGTCCAAAGTGGCTTCGCCTAGATGGCCGTCAGTGCACCGGTACACCAAGTCGGCACCGGAGATTGTCGGCGTTACAGCCAGGACTGTGACCAACTTGCCATCTATGACGACTTGGGTGTTCGGCTCCGGCAGCGCGCCGGCTCGATCCTCTGTCATGTTCCGCCCTGAGGTCCGGTTGAGCAGGTGATCGCGCCGAGCGGTTCGAAAGTTTGGCTATCACCCGATGCGAGCCGATATCGAGGTCGATCTTTACGTGGGGGACGTTACGAACCGGAGATTGCAGTTCGATAAAGCGAGTGATGGTTCACTCGCATGTTCCATTGTGATCACGCCAATTGGGTGGGCAGACCAAGATCTATTGCACTACTGCCGTAGCGCCTAGAGTTCATAGATCCCCCATTCGGCGGTTCCCTAGGCGGATCGGCCCTTTATGGGCGAATCTTTACCTCTTAATGCGCAGATACGTCGAGACCTGGCCTGCCCGGATTTCGTCTCGCGATCCAGTCAGGAAGGGGAGACTGT
>Ga0307518_10000411_pt1 | contig 32924 bp, 29 predicted proteins | sample 25_EM_MG_FD_203889 | JGI IMG/M metagenome (GOLD analysis project Ga0307518, IMG submission 203889) | Populus trichocarpa ectomycorrhiza microbial communities from riparian zone in the Pacific Northwest, United States - 25_EM | ecosystem: Host-associated > Plants > Roots > Unclassified | place... | reverse complement strand
TCCGTGCCCGATCACGCGAGCTTGGCGTGCGGGATCGGCGCACACGCGTGATCAGAGGCGTAACTCGCGTGATTGAACGGCGAACTCGCGTGATTGGAGGCGTAACTCGCGGGTGGGCGGGGTCAGCCGGTCTGGGACGCGGGGGTCTTCGAACCGAAGGGCTTTCGTTGCAGGGCGCGGGCGACCGGTTCGACGATCCGCGCGGCCGTCGGGCCGAGGATCGCCATCAGGAGCACGTACGCCGTCGCGAGGGCCGCGAGTTCGCCGGTCACCGCGCCCGCCGCCACCGCCAGCCCGGCGATGACGATCGAGAACTCGCCTCGGGCGACCAAAGCGGCTCCGGCACGAGCCCGGCCCATCTTCCCGATGCCTTGCCGCCGCGCGGCCCACCAGCCGGTGCCGACCTTCGTGAGCGTGGTCGCGACCGCCAGCACCACCGCCCAGCCGAGCACGGGCGGGATCGAAGCGGGATTGGTGTTGAGCCCGAACACGACGAAGAACACGGCGGCGAACAGGTCCCGCAGCGGTTCGAGCATGTGCGTCGCGTTCTCCGCCGTCGAACCCGAGATCGCGATGCCGAGCAGGAACGCGCCGACCGCGGCCGAAACCTGCATCGCCGAAGCGACACCGGCGACCAGCAGCGCCGCGCCCAGGACCTTGAGGAGGAACACCTCGCGATCCGGGCTGTCCACCGCCGCGGAGACGTATCGGCCGAACTTGAGCGCGATCACCAGGACCACGGTGATGACCATCAGGGAGATCCCGACGGCCTTCAGCCCGCCGAGGAAGCTCACCCCGCCGAGCACCGCGGTGAGGATCGGCAGGTACAGCGCCATCACCAGGTCCTCGAACACCAGGATCGACAGCACCACCGGGGTTTCCCGGTTGCCGAGCCGGCCGAGGTCGCCGAGCACCTTCGCGATGATCCCGGACGACGAGATGTAGGTGACACCCGCCATGACGATCGCGCCGATCGGCCCCCAGCCGAGGATGAGCGCGACGATCGCCCCCGGCGCGGCGTTGAGCACGATGTCCACGACGCCCGCCACCCACGAGCGTTTCAGCCCGGTGAACAGCTCGGCCGCCGAGTACTCCAGGCCCAGCAGGAGCAGCAACAGGACGACACCGATCTCGCTGGCGAGATGGGTGAAGTCGCCGATGTCGCCGAGCGGGATCAGCCCGCCCTGCCCGAAGCACAGGCCACCGATCAGGTACAGCGGGATCGGGGACATCCCGATCTTCCCGGCGAGGCGTCCCAACGCGCCCAGCCCGAAGAAGACCGCCCCGAGTTCGATCAAGGACAGTGCGGTGTGATCCATCCGCGATCAGCCGTACTTCAAGATCTTGACGGCGGCCTCGAGACCCTCGGAGGTGCCGACCGCGACGAGCACGTCGCCCGCGGTGAGGTTGAAGTCCGGGTTGGGGGAGGGGTGGACCTGACCGGCCCGCATCACCGCGACCACCGAGACGCTCGTCCGCGTGCGCATGGCGGTGTCGCCCAGCGTCCGCCCGTCGAACGGCGACGACGATTTGATCGGCAGCTGCTTGGTGTTGATGCCGGGCAGGTCCCGGTGCTCCTCGGTGAGCTGGGCGACCAGCTGGGGCGCGCCGAGCAGGTTCGCCAGCGCGCCCGCCTCGTCGGTGGTGAGCGGAAGTGACGCCAGGCAGGCGTCGGGGTCGTCCGTTTTGGACACGATCAGCTCGACGTGTCCATCGCGATGGGTCACCACACCGACGCGGCGGCCGTTGCGGGTGGCGAAGTCCTTACGGACGCCTATTCCGGGGAGCGGGGTCACTTCGACGTTCACGTGAACAACAGTAACTCACTGTCCGTTTCGCGCCGGGCGGATCAGGAACAACGCCGAGATCGCGACCATGAGGGCGCACGTCGCGCCGTGGATGCCGAGCGCCGCGCCCACGGATCCGTTGTGGGTCAACACGATCAGCATGTCGCCGAACGGGATGAACGCCATCGCGAGCATCGCCCAGCCCAGCGCGCGGGCGTTCCGGAACAGGATCAGCGCGAGCACCACGAGCGCCGTGCCGATGTCCCGGACGCCCTTGACGGCGAGGATCGGGTCGCCCTCGGCGGGCATCACCGGCAGCCCGAAGCCGCCCGTCTGGGTCGCCGGGAAGAACACGTAACCGCTCCCGAAGTAGAGGACGAAGAGCACGAGGGCGGCGGACAGGATGTAGGCGATCTTGATGCGGGTCATGGTCTCCGACTCCAAAAGCTAGCAGTGCTAGGAACGAGAGCGACACTAGCGCTAGCGCTGCTAGCTTGTCTAGCGGTGCTAGCATGTCCGTATGGTCACGAACCCCCGGCGCGAGCGGGACCGCTCGCAACGCGAACAGCTGATCGTCACCACGGCTCGCGAGATCGCCGAAGAAGAGGGCTGGGACGCGGTCACCACCCGGCGGCTGGCGGCGAAGATCGAGTACAGCCAGCCCGTGCTCTACAGCCATTTCTCCGGCAAGGGGGCGATCATGGCGGCCGCGGCGCTCGAAGGGTGCACCGAAATGGCCGCCGACATGCGGAGGGGGGCGAGGGCGGCGGAGGGCCCACGGGAGGCACTGCTGAGGCTGGCCGGGAACTACTTCGACTTCGCCGACCGCAAACCCGCGCTCTACGACGCGATCTTCACTCTCGCCAGTGAACTGAGCTTCGCCAGTCCGGACAGCCCGGCGCCGCTGAAGGACGCGTTCGGCGCCTTGCTCGAAGTCGTGGGTCCGGTCGCGGGCGAAGACGACCCGGCCCTCTACACCGAGACCTTCTGGGCCGCCCTGCACGGCCTGGTCACTCTCGAACGCAGCCGCCGGCTCCCGGCGGAGGCGCGCGCGGAACGCATCCGCATGCTCGTCGACCGGTTCGCCGTGGGCGGCTGAGGCGTGTCGCGTGCCACCAGGCAGAATGGACGTCGATCAGATGAGCGACGGATGAGCTGAGGAGTGTTTCGGTGGCGGGAGCCCTGCGTGGTGTGGTCGCGATGGACGGCCCGTCCGGAACCGGGAAATCCACGGTTTCGCGGAAGCTCGCGACGAAGCTCGGCGCCGGTTACCTCGACACCGGCGCGATGTACCGCATGGTGACCCTCGCCGTCCTGCGCGCCGGGACCGACCTGGCCGACGCGGACGCGATCGCCGATGTCGCCCGGAAGGCCGAATTCGGCATCGGGACCAGTCCGGACGAAGCGACCGTGACCCTCGCGGGTGAAGACGTCGCCGCCGAGATCCGCGGCGCGGACGTCACCACCGCGGTGTCGCCGGTTTCGGCCGTCCCCGCGGTGCGCGAACTGCTGGTCGCCCGGCAGCGCGAGATCATCGCCGAAGTGCTCGGCCGGGTCGGTGGCATCGTGGTCGAAGGCCGGGACATCGGCACCGTCGTCTCGCCGGACGCCCCGCTCAAGATCTTCCTCACCGCGTCGGCCGAGGTCCGCGCCGCACGCCGCAGCGCGCAGGACTCCGCCGCCGGCCGGGAGTCCACGGTGGACGTCGCCAAGGCGGCGGTGGAACGGCGTGACCGCCTCGACTCCACGCGGGCGGCTTCGCCCCTGCGCGCGGCCGAGGACGCCGTCGAGGTGGACACTTCGGCGCTCAACATCGACCAGGTCATCGTGGCGCTGGCGGAACTCGCGCTGCACCGCGGTCTCCTCGAAGGTTGCCCCGCCGAGGCGGCGAGGTGAGCGCGAAAGGACTCCCCGAAGGCGCGATCGACTCGTTCCACACCTTCGGCCGGGGGATCTCGAAGTTCATCGTCCGGCCCGCGTTCCGGGTCCGGGTGCACGGTGGGGAGCGAGTGCCGCCGTCCGGGCCGGTGGTGTTCATCGCCAACCACAGCTCGATGGTGGAACCGCAGCTGCTGTTCGGAATGTTGTCGCGGCGCACGGCGTTCCTGGTCAAGGAGGAACTCTTCCGGGGGTTCGTCGGCTGGTTCTTCCCGAAACTGGGCCAGATCCCGGTGAAACGGGGCGCGGTGGACCGCAAACCGCTGATGATGGCGGTCAAGGTGCTTGAGGACGGCGGTGCGGTCGGGATCTTCCCCGAAGGCACCCGCGGTCTCGGTGACGCCGAAAACTTCGAGCGCGGCGCGGCCTTCCTGGTCCGCGCCGGGAACGCGACCGTGGTTCCGGTCGCCACTCGGGGGACGTACAAACCCGCCGGCGCCAAACGGCGTTGGCGGCCACGCGTCGACATCATGGTCGGCGAACCTTTCACTCCCGCGATCGGGAAGGGAAGGACAGGGCTGGAGGAGGGAACCGAGCGGCTTCGCGTCGCGCTCGCGGACCTCGTGAAGGCACTGGACGAATGGCGCTTGGAGCACGGGCTCCAAGACACGCGACAGGATTGAGAAAATGACAGAGCTAGACGGAGTCGGCGAGATCGACGGCTCCTGGTCCGACGAGTCCGAATTCACCGCGCTCGACGCGCAGATCGCCGCCGGCGAGGCCGAGGAGGAGGCGCAGCTCGCGCAGCCGGTGCTCGCCGTGGTCGGCAGGCCGAACGTCGGCAAGTCAACCCTGGTGAACCGCATCCTCGGCCGCCGCGAGGCGGTCGTGCAGGACGTCCCCGGGGTGACCAGGGACCGTGTCGCGTACGACGCGTTCTGGGCGGGCCGCCGGTTCACGCTGGTGGACACGGGCGGGTGGGAGCCGGACGCGACCGGGCTGCAGGCCTCCGTCGCCGCGCAGGCCGAGATGGCGATGGCGACCGCCGACGCGGTACTGCTGGTCATCGACGCCAGTGTCGGCGCGACGGCCACCGACGAGGCCGTCTCCAAGGTTCTTCGCCGCTCGAAGAAGCCGGTGCTGCTCGCCGCCAACAAGGTCGACGACGACCGCCTGCTCGCCGACACCGCGTCGCTGTGGTCGCTCGGCCTCGGCGAGCCGTACCCGGTCAGCGCGCTGCACGGGCGAAGCTCGGGCGACCTGCTCGACGCCATCGTCAAGGCGCTGCCGTCGATGCCGCGTGACGGCGACCGCGCCACCACCGGCCCGCGCCGCGTCGCGCTGGTCGGCAAGCCGAACGTGGGCAAGTCCAGCCTGCTGAACAAGCTCTCCGGCGAGGAGCGGTCCGTCGTGGACTCGGTCGCCGGCACCACCGTCGACCCGGTCGACTCGCTGGTCGAGCTGGACGGCGAGACCTGGCGGTTCGTCGACACGGCCGGTCTGCGCAAGCGGGTCAACTCGGCCAACGGCGCGGAGTACTACGCCTCGCTGCGGACCAAGACCGCGATCGACGCGGCCGAGGTCGCGATCGTGCTGCTGGACGCGGCCGAGCCGCTTTCGGAGCAGGACCTGCGGGTGCTGACCATGGTCGTCGAGGCCGGCCGCGCCTGCGTGCTCGCCTTCAACAAGTGGGACCTCGTCGACGAGGACCGCCGTCACGCCATGGTCCGCGAGCTGGACCGCGGCCTGGTGCGGGTGCCGTGGGCGGACAAGGTCAACATCTCCGCGCTCACCGGCCGGTCGGTGCGCAAGCTCGCGCCCGCGCTGCGGACCGCGCTGAAGTCCTGGGACCAGCGGGTGCCCACCGGTCAGCTGAACGGCTGGCTGGCCGACCTCATCGCCGCGACCCCGCCGCCCGTGCGCGGTGGCAAGCAGCCGAAGGTGCTGTTCGCGACCCAGGCGGGTATCCGGCCGCCGACGCTGGTCCTGTTCACGACCGGCTTCCTCGAGGCGGGCTACCGGCGGTTCATCGAACGGAAGTTCCGTGAGCGGTTCGGTTTCGAAGGCAGCCCCGTTCGGGTGAATGTCCGGGTGCGGGAAAAGAAGCAAAGGCCCAAGGCGGGCGGAAAAGCGGCCGGGAAACCACAGGGTAAGCCGAAAGCGCGCTGATTTTCTCACGATGTAGGTGAATATTTCACTGGGTGGGCACGCCGATGACCTCGGGTTTCGGCGTGCCCGCCGGTGAGGTTCGACACTCTGCCGAGACCCTCCCGAGATATGTCGTTCACCTGCGGTAAAGTCATTGGTCTGCTAGCGGGCGCCTCATTCGGAGAGCGAGCCCGAATGAACGCACTTCGCGAAAGGTGTGTGATGGGCTTGCGCGCCCATGGTTCTGCCGTGCCCGTGGTGATTTCCCGATGACCCTGACCGCCGACTCACGGCCGATCGCTTGCGTCGCGGACGTCACCGTCGCGCCGTCGCTCGCTCCGGTCGCCGACCGCGCGCTGTTCTGGTCCGGTCTCGGCACCGGCGAGCGCACCCTGATCGACATCCTCGCCGAGACCGCCGCCCGCCACCCCAACGCGGGCGCGATCGACGACGGCGAGACCACGCTGTCCTACCGCAAGCTCGTCGAGGAGATCGACGCCTACGGCCGCAAGCTGACCGCCAACGGTGTCGGCGTCGGCGACCGGGTCGGCGTCCGGATCTCTTCCGGCACCGCTGAGCTCTATGTCGCGATCCTCGCGATCCTGTCCGTCGGCGCCGCCTACGTGCCGGTCGACGCGGACGACCCGGAGGAGCGCGCCGAACTGGTCTTCGGCGAGGCCGACGTCGCCGCCGTCGTCACCGATGGCGGCGCGATCACCGTGCTCGGCTCGCCGAGCGGCGTCGAGGGCTCGCCCGCGCCCACCGACGACGCCTGGATCATCTTCACCTCCGGTTCGACCGGGAAGCCGAAGGGCGTCGCCGTCTCGCACGCCTCGGCCGCCGCGTTCGTCGACGCCGAAGCGCAGCTGTTCCTCACCGAGGAGCCGATCGGCCCCGGAGACCGCGTACTCGCCGGGCTGTCCGTCGCGTTCGACGCGTCGTGTGAAGAGATGTGGCTCGCCTGGCGCCACGGCGCCTGCCTGGTCCCCGCGCCGCGTTCGCTCGTGCGCACCGGTGTCGACCTCGGCCCGTGGCTGGTCGCGCAGGGCATCACCGTCGTCTCGACGGTGCCGACGCTGGCCGCGCTGTGGCCCGCCGACGCGCTCGAAGACGTCCGCCTGCTGATCTTCGGCGGCGAAGCGTGCCCGCCGGAACTGGCCGAACGCGTCGCCGTCGAAGGCCGCGAAGTCTGGAACACCTACGGCCCGACCGAGGCCACCGTCGTCGCCTGCGCCGCGCAGATGACCGGTGAGGGTCCCGTGCGGATCGGCCTGCCGCTGGTGGGCTGGCAGCTCGCCGTCGTCAACGAGGCGGGCGAGCCGGTCGCGATGGGGGAGACCGGCGAGCTGGTCATCGGCGGTGTCGGCCTGGCCCGCTACCTGGACCCCGAGAAGGACGCCGAGAAGTTCGCGCCGCTGCCCTCGCTGGGCTGGCGCCGCGCGTATCGCAGCGGCGACATGGTCCGCGCGGAGGCCGAGGGCCTGCTGTTCCTCGGGCGCCTCGACGAGCAGGTGAAGCTCGGCGGCCGCCGGATCGAGCTCGGCGAGGTCGACGCCGCGCTCCAGGCGCTGCCCGGCGTGCAGGGCGCCGCCGCCGCGGTCCGCCGCACCAAGGCCGGCAACCAGGTGCTCGTCGGGTACGTCGTGCCCGCCGAGGGCGTCGACTTCGACCACGACGAGGCCGCGACCCGGCTGCGCGAGCAGCTGCCCGCCGCGCTCGTCCCGCTGCTGGCCCTGATCGAAGACCTCCCGACGCGCACCTCCGGCAAGGTCGACCGCAACGCGCTGCCCTGGCCGCTGTCCACTGTGGACGCCGCGAAATCCGGTCTGTCGCCGACGGAGAGCTGGCTCGCCGAAGGCTGGGCGGAGATCCTGGGCGTCTCGGTCGACAACCCGAAGGCCGACTTCTTCACCAACGGCGGCGGCAGCCTGACCGCCGCCCAGCTGATCGCGCGGATCCGCACCCGGCACCCGCAGGTGTCGGTGAGCGACATCTACGCCAACCCGAAGCTCGGCGCGCTCGCGTCGATGCTGGACGCGTTGAGCGGCGAGAAGACCGAACGCCGGGACATCGCGCCCACGCCGCGCAAGGCCGGGATCATCCAGTCGCTGCTGATGATCCCGCTGATGGGTCTGGTCGGCCTGCGCTGGACGACCATCGCCGCGACGCTGTCGAACGTGCTGTCGCTGGCCGGTTTCGCCTGGGCGCCGACGCTGAACTGGGCATGGATCGCCGTCGCGTGGGTCGTGCTGTTCAGCCCGGCCGGGCGGATCGCGATCTCGGCGACCGGCTCGCGGCTGCTGCTGCGCGGCGTCCGTCCCGGCAGCTACCCGCGTGGCGGGAGTGTCCACTTGCGACTGTGGACGGCCGAGAAGCTCGCCGAGTTCAGCGGTGCGGACAGTGTCGCGGGCGCTTCCTGGATGACGACGTACGCCAAGGCCCTCGGCGCGCGGATCGCGAAGGACGTCGACCTGCATTCCCCGCCGCCGGTCACCGGCATGCTGAAGCTCGGCCGCGGCGCCGCCATCGAACCCGAGGTCGACCTGACCGGACACTGGGTGGACGGCGACCTCGTGCACATCGGCAAGATTCGGATCGGCGCCGACGCGCGGATCGGCGCGCGCAGCACGCTGTTCCCCGGCGCGCGGATCGGCAAGGGCGCGGAGATCGCGGCCGGGTCGACCGTCCGCGGCAATGTGCCCGCCGGGCAGCGCTGGGCCGGTGCCCCCGCGGCGCGTGCCACCAAGGACTCTCTGAAGTGGCCGTCGAGCCGCCCGCCGCGTTCGCGGTTCTGGGCTTCGGTCTACGGCGCGACTTCGGTCGCGCTGGGTCTTCTGCCCGCCGTCGCCGCCCTGCCCGCCGTCGCCGTGCTGGGTTACGCGATCTCCGGCGCGCCGTCGCTGGGCGCCGCGCTGGGCCAGGCGCTGCTGTTCACGCCGCTCGCGACCGTCGCGTACTTCCTGACGTACGCCCTGCTCGTGCTCGCCGGTGTCCGTTCGCTGAGCATCGGCATGGTCGAGGGTTACCACCCCGTGCACGGGCGTGTCGCGTGGCAGGTCTGGGCGACCGAACGGCTGATGGGCATGGCGCGTGAAGGGCTGTTCCCCTTGTACGCCAGCCTGTTCACCCCGGTATGGCTCCGGATGCTCGGCGCGAAGGTCGGCCGCAACGTCGAGGTGTCCACGGTTCTCGCGCTGCCGAAGATGACCCAGGTGGACAGTGGCGCGTTCCTCGCGGACGACACCATGGTCGCCACCTACGAACTCGGCCACGGCTGGCTGCACGTCGCCCCGGCGCGGATCGGCAAACAGGCGTTCCTCGGCAACTCGGGGATGGCCGCTCCGGGACGTTCGGTGCCGAAACGTGGTCTGGTCGGCGTGCTGTCGTCGGCGCCGCTGAAGGCGAAGAAGGGCTCCTCGTACCTCGGGATGCCGCCGCTGCCGGTCCGCCGGTCGGTCGGCGAGGCCGACACGAGCCGCACCTTCACGCCGCCGCTGCGGCTGAAGGCGGCCCGCGCGCTCGTCGAACTCTGCCGGATCGTGCCGGTGATGTGCGGTGTCGCGCTGACCGTGCTGGTGGCCGCCGGGATCTTCGCGCTGGCGGCGTCCTTCGGCTTCCTGGTGGCGGTGCTGCTCGGCGGACCGCTGCTGCTCGCCGCCGGTGCCGTCGCCGCGCTGACCGCCACCGCGATGAAGTGGCTGCTGGTCGGCCGGTTCCGCGCGGTCGACCATCCCTTGTGGAGTTCGTTCGTCTGGCGCAACGAACTCGCGGACACCTTCGTCGAGGCGCTCGCCGTGCCGTGGCTGATCGGTTCGCTCGGCGGTACGCCGCTGCTGCCCGCGTGGCTGCGGACCATGGGTGTCGAGATCGGGCGCGGCGTGTGGCTGGAGACGTACTGGCTGCCCGAGTCGGACCTCGTGACGCTCGGCGACGGCGCGACGATCAACCGCGGCTGCGTCGTGCAGACGCACCTGTTCCACGATCGGATCATGACGATGTCGCCGGTGACCCTGGACGAGGGAGCGACGCTCGGGCCGCACGGTATCGTGCTGCCTGGCGCGAGCATCGGCGCACGGACGACCGTCGGACCGGGCTCCCTGGTGACCCGGGGCGACGCGGTTCCCGCCGACTCGCGCTGGCTGGGTAATCCCATCTCGGCCTGGACGAAGTAGGGAAGCGGGGTCTTTCGCGGGTGATTTCGAAGGCCTCCGCGCAGCCCTCGCCCGGCGCGGAAACCTCCGGCGACTCCTATCTGCCCCGTCACGGTAACGGCGGTTACCGGGTCCGGCACTACGATCTGGAGCTGGACTACAAGATCGGTCCCAACCGGTTGTCGGCCTCCGCGGCCATCACCGCGGAGGCGACGCAGGCGCTGTCACGGTTCACGCTCGATTTCGGCGAGTTCCGGATCAACCGGGTGCTGGTCAACGGGAAGCCGGCCAAGTACACGCGCCGGGCGCACAAACTGCAGGTGAAGCCGGCGAAGTCGTTGGCTCTCGGCAGTGAGTTCCTGGTGGAGGTCCACTATGTCGGGAATCCGCGGCCGCTTCCGGGGCTGTGGGGCGACATCGGCTGGGACGAACTGACCGACGGCTCGCTCGTGGCGAGCCAGCCGGTCGGGGCGCCGTCGTGGTTCCCGTGCAACGACCATCCGGCGGACAAGGCGACGTACCGTGTCGCGCTCACGACGTCGTCACCGTATCTCGTGGCCGTCACCGGGAATCTCGTTTCCCGCTACACGCGCGCGAGCACCACTCAGTGGGTCTTCGAACGCCCCGAGCCGACGCCGACGTACTTGATGAGTGTCCAAATCGGACGGTACGACGACATCGTGCTCGCCTCCGGCGGCGTTCCGCAGCGGGCCGCCGTTCCGCCGCGCCTGCGCCGGGCCTTCGCGCGCGATTTCGGGCGGCAGGGCCAGATCATGGAGTCGCTGCAGCGGCTGTTCGGGCCGTACCCCTTCGGCGAGTACGTCATCGTCGTCACCGACGACGACCTCGACGACCCGATCGAAGCGCAGGGCATGTCGATCTTCGGTGCCAACCATGTCGATGGACGGCGCACGCACGAACGGCTCGTCGTGCACGAACTGGCGCATCAGTGGTTCGGCAACAGCCTGACCGTCGCCGACTGGCGGCACATCTGGCTGAACGAAGGCTTCGCGACGTACGCGGAATGGCTCTGGTCCGAGGACTCCGGCGGACAGAGCGCGCACGCGTGGGCGAAGACCTGGCACGCGCGGATGAAGGCGAAGCCCGCGGACCTGCGTCTCGCCGACCCCGGGGTGGCACGGATGTTCGACGAGCGGGTGTACAAACGCGGCGGGCTTTTGTTGCACGCCTTGCGTTGTACCGTCGGCGACGAGGTCTTCTTCCCGCTGGTGAAGGCTTGGGCGATGGAGAACCGGCATGGTCTGGTGACCACCGATGGTTTCGTGGCGCTCGCTGAACGCTTTGCCGGGCGTTCGCTTGCTTCTTTCTTCGACGCTTGGCTGGATGCTTTGGCGCTGCCTCCGCTCCCGCTTGCCTGAAGGTTCCCAATGTCGCATTTGAGACGCTCAGCGACCCAAATGCGACATTGGGAACACCTCGCGAGTTATCCACAGGGGGTGCTGGTGGGGTGAGTTGTCCACAGGGGAGCGAATTGGGGCTGGCGCGGGGTGAACCGGTAGATCCACGATCGCGTATGTGGTGCGAACCGGCGAATGGCGAGACGATCGCGAGGCTCTGTGGGAGCTGAGCCGCGGCGGCGTGATCACTGTCGCGCGTCTGGTGGAGTTCGGCGTTCCCAGGAAGACGTGTTATCGGCGTTGCCGACCAGGGCAACCGTGGCAGCGCTTGCTTCCGGGAGTGCTCCTGCTCGGTTCGGGTAGACCGACCCGGCGTCAGCTGGTCGACGGGGCCTTGCTCTACGGCGGGCCGCAGGCACTCGTCACGGGTCTCGAGGCCTGCCGTCGCCAGGGCTTGCGAGGTTCGGGAATCGCGGCGAACGGGATCCGGCTTCTGATACCGGACTCGTGCAAGGTCAGCAGCGTCGGCTCGGTCACCGTGGAGCGGACCACGCGAATGCCCCGGCCCGTCGTCGTCGATGGGGTGGCGATGGCGCCCCTCGTCCGCGCTGTTCTCGACGAGTGCCGCCGCTTCAACGCGCGTGACCCGGTCCGGGCATTGCTGACCGAAGCCGTCCAGAGAGGAAGACTGAACCCCGAGGTTCTCATCAGGGAACTCGAAGCGGGCAGTGACCGAGGTAGCGCGTTGCCTCGCGAAGTGCTGCGCGACGTCCTGCGAGGAGCGCGGTCGGTGGCCGAGGTCGACGCGATGGCGGTCTGGCGGCGGACAGGGCTCCCGGAGCCGTTGTGGAACCACGAGGTGCGGGACGACTCCGGCCGCTACATCGGAACTCCCGATGGCTACTTCAAGAAGGTCCGGCTCGCTTGGGAGGTCGACTCGTACGAATTCCACTTCGCGCGCGAGCAGTACGCCGGCACTCTCGAACGGAACAGCCGGTACGCCGCCGAGGGGATCCTCGTACTCCAGACCCTGCCCGGCCGGTTGCGATCCGAGCCCGGCAAGGTCGCCGCCGAACTCGTCGCCGCGTACAACGCCGCGAATTCCCTCAACGTCCTTGAACTCAACCCAGGTTGAGGAGGCAAGCTCAGGCTGAGCGAACTCCCTGGGAGGTAACGAAAGTGATTCTGTGGCTCGCCGAACCGGAAGGCTGCCCGCGCGACCTGGTCGGCGGCAAAGCGGCGAATCTCGCGAAGATGATTTCGGCGGGCTTCCCGGTGCCGGAGGGCTTCTGTATCACGACCGCCGCCTACCGGCAGGTGCTCGCGGACGGCGGTGAGGGACGGTTGACCGCGCCCCTCCCGGACTGGCTCGAAACCGGGATCGTCACGGCCCTCGCGCTCGGCCTCGCCGGTGCGCCGCGGGCGCTGATCGTCCAGGACTACCTGCGCAGCGCGTACAGCCTTCCGCGGGTGATCGAGCGCTTCCGGTCGCTCCGGTTGCCGGAGGAGTTGTTCCGGTGCACCGAGAGCACGATCAACGCTTTGCTGGACAGCGTCGAGGACGATTTCGCGGGCTGGGCCCGGGTGCGTGGCGTGTCCGATGCGGCGGTCCGGACGCTGAGGACGCGCTTGCTCGAATCCGCCGACCTGCGGCAGACCCGCTAAATCGGTGGTCGGCGGCTCGGACGTCTCGTTATCGTTCCATCGCCGACGTCGGGGGAGAAGCATGGGACGGAAGAGTCCGCAGGAGAAGAAGCGGCTGAGCTACGCCAAGGATCGTCGCAACGATTACGGTGAGAACGACAAGTCTTCCCGCAAGAACCTCCCGCGTCGCAAACGCCGTGTGAACCAGGCGAACCGGCACCGCGATCAACAGATGCTGACCGCGGCCCGCGGGCCGGTGGACCTCGAACATGCGGCGACCGCCGAGGAAGACCTGTTGAAGGTCCGGCCCCAGCGGTGGCGGAAATGGCCCGATACCCCGCTGGGCGGGGTTGTGCGGGGAAAGCTGGACCGGATCGATCTGCGCCGGTCGTTCGAGGCGGCAACGTTGTCCGCCTTGACCGACGGCGAACTGCGCGAGCTGCTCTCCGCGGCGGCGCACCATTTGTCGACCAAGGACGTTGCTGTCCTGCACTTCTTGGCGCACACCGGTGTTCGGGTCACCGAACTCTCCGCGCTGGATCTGCGGGACGTGTCGACCGGCTCGGTCATCGTGCGTGGCGGGCGACGGCGGACGATTCCGCTGTCGCCCGAGCTTCGGCCGTCGCTCGACGCCTATCTCCGGGTACGTGCCGAGCGGCCGGGTGCCGATGAGGAACCGGCGTTTTTCCTCAACGCGTTCGGCTGCCGAGTGTCTCCCCGGTCGGTCAATGACGTCGTGGTCACCTTCGGAACCTTGATCGGCCTACCAGGGCTCTCCGCGCGAACGCTGCGCAAGACCTTCGCCGTCAACCTTCTCCGGGCCGGGGTCGATCTCGACGACGTCGCCGCGATGCTCGGGCACGCGTCGCCTGAAGCCACTCGCGCCTACCTCGCTTCTGACCAATAGATCGGATGTATCTGCGGCTTTCCGGGTGAGCGCTCTGGTCAAAGCTCGACTATGTCTGGAAACATGCCGGTCGCCAGGACTTGATCTGCGGTAAACGTAGTATGAATCTGGAGGCGACCCATGGCCGAGCTGTCCAGGCGATCGATGTTGAGGGTCGCGGCGGGGGCGGCGGCGCTCGGTGGGCTCTGGGCTCAGGGGGCGCCACCGGCGCTCGCCGGACAGGACGTCCATCGCCGGATCGTCGACGACGCGCGCATGGTCTGGAAGCGGCTGCCGACGGGCTGGCAGGAGGGCCCGTTCCTCGCCAACGGCTTCCTTGGCGTCCAGTTCTACGCGGGGGCGCAGCCGAACGTCCTCAAGGTGATGCTCAGCCATTCGCGCGTCCAGGACCAGCGCGGGCAATGGGAAGCGGGCATCGGGTACTCGCGGCTCCCGATCGGCTACCTCACCCTCACCTTCGAGGGCGCGATCACGGCGGTCGACTGGCACCTCGATCTGTACAACGCCGAACTCGGCGGCACGATCACCACCACCCGCGGCTCGGTGCGCTTCTCCGCGCTGGTCCACAACGACCAGGACCTCCTCCTCGTCTCGCTCACCGGGGAGGCGGCGGCGGATTGGGGGTTCACGCCGCTCAAGTCGGCGACGACCAGGACGATCCGCAAACCGCCCGAGTACACGGCCAATCCCGACCCGAAGCTCGCCAGTGCGGGCGCCGTCCGGTATTGCGAGCAGCCGCTGCACGCGGGCGGCGGGTACACGACGGCGTGGCGTGAGCGGACCATCGGCACGCGACGGCTCCTGGCGGCGACGGTCGCGTACGGGTTTCCCGAGCCGACGCACACCGCGGAGGCGATCACCAGGGTCGACCGTGCCTCGGCGGCGATCCCGGATCTGCTCGTCGCCGGGCATCGGCGCTGGTGGAACGCTTTCTATCGCCGCAGTTTCGTGTCCATTCCGGACAAACGGATCCAGCGGTTCTACTGGATCCAGCTGTACAAGACCGCGTGCGCCACCCGCGCGAACGGTCCGGTGGTCGCCGAATGGGGGCCGTGGTTCCCGGAGGTCGGCAACAGCTGGACGGCGGTGTGGTGGAACCTGAATGTCCAGGTCACATATCCGATCGTCAACAGCAGCAACCATCCCGAACTCGACGCCGTCACCGCGACCTTCCGCCGCGACCACGCCAACCTCGAACTCTCGGTGCCTCCCGCCTACCGGGACGGCGACACGTACGCGCTTTCGCATCCGGGCGACTGGCGGCTGCGGCCCGGCGGCACCCGTGCGGTCGGGATCCCCGGCCCCGCCACCAAGAACGACCAGACCGGGAACCTGATCTGGGGCCTGCACAACGTCTGGCTCGCGTACCGGCACAGCATGGACGTCCGGGTCCTGCGCGACGTCCTGTATCCGACACTGGCCAAGGCGCTCAACTACTACCGGCACTTCCTCGCGCCGGGCCCGGACGGTGCCCTGCATCTGCCGATGACGAGGTCGCCCGAGTACGCCGACGCGGCCGACTGCACCTACGACCTGTCGTTGATCCGCTGGGCCGCGCGCACGCTCGTCGAATCGGCGGCCAAGCTGCGGATCGACGATCCACGAGTGCCGGCGTGGCGGGAGATCGGCGAGAAGCTGGTGTCGTACCACCAGGATCCCGCCCAAGGCGTACTGATCGGCGAAGGTGTCCCGCTGGCCGACTCGCATCGGCACTTCTCGCATCTGCTCTGGCTCTACCCGCTGCGCGAAAAACTCTGGGATCGTCCCGGCGATCGGGACATCATGCGTCGTACGTTCGCGCATTGGGCCGGATCTCAGGAGAAATGGCACGGTTACAGCTTCGCGGCGGCGTCGTCGATGAGTTCGGTGATGGACGAGCCCGAGGAAGCGTTGCGCTACCTGAAGATCTTCCTCGACGGAACCGTCGTCGACAACACCCAGCTGACGCCGAACACGATGTACCGCGAGGGGGCGAACCTCGCCATCGAGAGTCCCATCACCGCCGCGCAGTCCATTGTGGACATGCTCCTGCAAGGCGACCACGGCGTGCTCAAGGTCTTCCCGTCGGTTTCGGCGGCGTGGCCCGACGCGTCCTTCGAAAGTCTGCGCACGGAAGGGGCGTTCCTCGTGGACGCTTCGCGGCGGAACGGCACGACCGAATGGATCCGCGTCCGCAGCGAGGCGGGGGAGCCGCTCACCCTGCGGCACGGGATCCCCGGTGACATCGAGGTCCGTGACGCGCGCGGACGACGGCTTCCTTGGCGTCGAACGGGTCCCGGCACGATATCGATCCCGCTCCAGCGCGGCGGGACGGCCGTCGTCACCCGACGCGGCGCGCGTCCGGACCTGGAGCCGCGCGATGTGCCGGGTGACCGTGGAACTCCGGCTTGGGGGGTCTGAGCATGGACATCACTCGCAGGACTGTGCTCGGCGGGGCGTTGGCCGGTGTCGCCGCGGCCGGATTCGTGCCGTCCGCGTCGGCGGTGGAGAACGACTTCGCGCTCGGCGGCCTCGACTGGCCGGGTTTCCTCGGCACGGCCGACCTGATCTGGCGCCGGATGCCGAAGACCTGGTACGAAGGCCCCTTCCTGGGCAACGGTTTCCTCGGCTCGGGCATCTACGCCGAACCGGGCCGGAACGCCGTCCGGTTCAACGTCCAGCACAGCCAGGTGCAGGACCACCGGCCGGAGTTCGGCTCCCTGTTCGGGCTCGCGCGGCTGCCGATCGGGTATTTCACCCTCGAACCGGTCGGCGCCATCACCGGGATCGACTGGCGGATGGACCTCTGGAACGCGGAACTCAGGGGCACGATCACCACGACCGCGGGCAGCCTCTCCCTGCGGGCGATCGTCCACACCGGACAGTCGCTGCTGGCCGTCGAGATCGAACCGACCGAGGGCGAACGCGGTTTCGCGTGGGTCTTCCATCCAGCGGAGGCGGTGAGCCCGAGAACGGATCCGAAGTTCGGGAAGCCGCCGCCCGCCGGGTATGTCGCCAACCCGCCCGCGAGCCTGGAAACCAGCGGTGACAGCAGGCTTTCCGTGCAGAGCCTGCTGGCGGGCGGCGAGCACGTCACGGCGTGGCGCGAGGTCTCCCAGGGCTCGAAGCGGACGCTGTACACGTCCGTGGCCTGGTCGTATCCGAAGAGGACAGCCGCGCGGGAGGCGTTGAAGACGATCCGCCGGACAGAGCCGTTCTCGGCGTTGACGGCCGGACACCGCCGCTGGTGGCACGATTACTACCGGCACACCTTCCTGTCCATTCCGGACACCCGGCTCCAGAGCTTCTACTGGATCCAGCTGTACAAGATCGCCTCCGCCGCGCGCCGGGAAGCGCCGGTGATGGCGACCTGCGGCCCGTGGCTGGAACCGACGCCGTGGCCCGCGACGTGGTGGAACCTCAACGTCCAGCTCGAGTACTGGCTCATCCACGGGTCCAACCACCTCGAACTGGACGCCGTCGGCCACGCGCTCGGGAAGTACCGGGCGAACCTGACGAGCCAGGTCGCCGAGCCGTACCAGCACGATTCGGCGGGCATCCCCCGCACGACGGACATGAACCTGCTCAACGGCGCGGTCGGGACGAACGCGGGGTTCCCGGTCGGCATCCCCGGCAAGGAGACGCCGACACCGGAGGTCGGGAACCTCACCTGGGCACTGCACAACGTCTGGCTGTCGTATCGGCACACGATGGATCGGCGCCTCCTGCGGGACACCCTGTTCCCGTTGCTGCGCAAGGCGATCAACTACTACCTCCATTTCCTGACGCCCGGAGCGGACGGAAACCTGCATCTTCCGGCGACGTTCTCCCCGGAGTACGGCGTCAACGCGCCCGATTGCAACTACGACCTCGCGCTGATCCGCTGGGGCTGCAAGACCCTGCTGGAGTCGGCGGCGGAACTGCGCGTCGACGATCCGCTCGCGCGACGGTGGCGGGAGGTCCTGGCCACGCTCGTCCCGTATCCCGCCGATGCCAACGGCTACATGATCGGCGCGGGGGTGCCGTTCGCGAAGTCGCACCGGCACTACTCGCATCTGCTGCAGATCTACCCGTTGTACGAGATCACCTGGGAGCGGCCGGAGCACCGGCGGATCATCGAGACCTCGCTTGATCACTGGGTGGGCTTCGAGGGTGCGTTGCAGGGTTACACGTTCACCGGCGCCGCGTCGATGTCGGCGCAGATGCTGCGCGGCGAGAAGGCGGAGTTCTACCTCGGCGAACTGCAGCGGCGCTACATCCAGCCGAACACGATGTACAAGGAATCCGGTCCGGTGATCGAGACGCCGCTTTCGGCGGCGCAATCGCTGCACGACATGCTCGTGCAGAGCTGGGGCGGCGTGATCCGGCTCTTCCCGGCCGTGCCCGCGAATTGGGCGGACGCCGCGTTGCGCGACTTCCGCACGGAGGGGGCGTTCCTGCTCAGCGCCTCCCGGCAGGGCGGGAAGACGCGGTGGGTCAAGATCACCAGCGAGGCGGGGGCGCCGTGCGTGCTGCGGACGGATCTCGACGGGGAGCTGACCGTCCGCGACCGGTGGGGGCGGCCGAAACGCTGGCGGCGGCTGCCGAACGGGGACGTCCGGATCGACCTGCGGCGCGGTGAGGAGGCCGTCGTGCACCGGGCGGGTGACCGGCCGGACTTCGAGATCCGGCCCGTCCTGGCGAACGGGGACGGCACGCCGTGGGGGATGCCGTGACCTCCTGAACGTCGATAGGCAAGAGTGTTCCTGTACTTCCTCCGGACGACAGGAGCACAGATGTCCCAGCCGCCGCAGCCGGGCGAGCCCGAAGGCCAGGCGCCCGACCCCGGCCCTCAGCCGGGGCAGCCGTACCCGCAGCAGCCCTACCAGCAACAAGGCTGGTACGGCGCGCCGCAACAGCCGCCGCCGTCTTCGAACAAGACGGCGCTCTGGGTCGGGCTCGGGGTGCTGGGACTCGTCGTGGTGGTCGCCGTCGTGGCGATCCTCGGGTTCGTGGCGCCGGGGTTCTTCCTGCCGGATTCGAAGGGCGACAGCGCGGTGGCGGCGTCGTCATCGTCGGCTCCGGCGTCCAGTTCCCAGGAGGACACGGCGACGCAGAGCCCGGTGAACATCCCGTCCGCCCGCACCGAACTGCCGAAACGCTCGACGCCGCTCGCGGATCCCACGGAGTGCGCGTTCCCGGCGGACACCACCAAGGAGGCGGCGAAGAAGGTGAACCCGCCGGCGGCGGGACCGGCTCCGGCTTCCGGCACGTCGGAGGTCACGGTCAAGACGAGCGCGGGTGACATCGGATTGACGCTGGACCGCGGGCTCGCGCCGTGCACCGTGGCGAACTTCCTTTCGCTGGCGCAGCAGGGATACTACGACGGCACCTCGTGCCACCGGCTCGGTGTCTCGGGGCTGCAGATGCTCCAGTGCGGTGACCCGCTGGGCACCGGGATGGGCGGACCGGGGTACACGATCCCGGACGAGATCTTCCCCCAGCTCAAGTACGGCCGCGGGATCCTCGCCATGGCGAAGACCCAGAACCCGGACTCGGGTGGCAGCCAGTTCTTCATGGTCTTCGGTGAAGCGGAACTGCCGCCGGAGTACACGGTGTTCGGGAGCATCTCGGACGCGGGCCTGCAGACACTGGACAAGGTCGCGCGCGGGGGAGTGGACGACGAGAAGGGGCCCGGTGACGGGACGGGGCCGCCGCGGATCGAGGTGAAGTTCCAGTCGATCGCGGTGGGCTGACCTCGCGGTTGCCAGGAAAGGACCTTTCCTGGCAACCGTGTCATCCGGCGGTCCGCGGCTCTTCGCGCAGGATCCTCCAGCACAGGTAGAGGCAAATGCCCGCCGCGGGCGCGCCGCCCAGCAGTGTGGCGGCGATGCCGAGCGGGATCACCGTCCCGGCCAGGTACAGCGGCACCAGCGCCGCCGTGGCGATCGCGAACTTCGCGAGGAAGATCGTCGTGCACAGGTAGTACCGCCGCCGCTGCCGTCGATCACGCCGCCAGGTCCGGCGTTCGCCGCGTAGCCTGCCCAGCATCAGCCCGATGACCGGCCGTCGCACCAGGATGGACAGTCCGAACAGCACACCGCCTCCTGCCTGCCAGAGGACCGTGCTCAAGTAGAAGTCGGCCGCGTGGCCGGAATTCCCGGCCAGCAGCGCGGACACCCCGACCACGAGCACCCCGATCGCCGGCTGCCAGACCTTGCGGTCGGTGAACAACCGCACGACGGCCAGGACGACGACGCCGCCGACCGTGATCAGTGCCGACGTCAGCACCTGTCCGGTCACCAGGTACGCGACGAGGAACAGCACCCGTGACGCGACACCTTCGGCGACGGTGCGCCAACCGCCTACCGCGCTGAACAACGAGAGCGACTTCTGGGTCAGCATGCCGAGGCTCATGCGCTCACCTTCGTGAAACCGTTGCGGCGCATCGTGTCCTCGTAGGCACCGATCGCGTCGAGCAGGCCGAGCCGTCCACGGTGTGCGTCGGCCAGCGCCTCGCAGAGATGGCGCGCGTCCTGCATCGCCAGGTTGCCGCCGAAACCCGGGGCCGGGTGGATGGCGTCGCCGAGGAGCGTCACCGGGCGGGCGGGCCAGACCGGTGGTGGCGGAATCATGCCGCCGCGCAGCGCGACCGTGAAGTCCGGCCATGCCTCGCCGACGATCGTCCGCAGGGCCGGCGGCAGCTCCATGGCCGGCTCCCGCGTGGCGGGCACGGCCCACATCACGTAGTCCTCGATTTCGGCCGCGGTGCGACGAAGGGCGGGCAGCCACCGCCGTCGCGCGGTCAGGGGGGATTCGGTGAACCGCAGCACGGCCACCACCATCGTCGTGCCGTGCGTGTGGACGCGGGCGGGGCTGTGGCCGATCAGGCCGGGCAAACCCGTGCCGAGAACGGCGCGCAACGGGGTCGCGCCCATGAGCATCCGTCGTCCCGTGTCCACCACCCGTACGTCGGGCAGATACCGGCGGCGGACCGCCGAGCCGATTCCGTCCGCGCCGACCAGGACGTCCGCGGTGTCCGTGCGGCCGTCGGCGAACCACGCCCGGACCGTGCCGTCGGCGCGTCGCTCGAACCGTGTGAACTCCGCCCCGAATCTGACCACGTCGTCGAGATCCGTCAGCAGCACCGCTTTCAGCAGCGGTCGATGGACCTGTCGGCCGGGTCTTGCCCGGCCGGCCATGCCGTCGGCGGGCCGAGCACCCGTTACCGCAAGCTCTCCGTCCACATAGGACAACTCCAAGGTCTGCTCACGCGGTCCTCCCGTGGTGGCCTCGACCATCGCGAAATGGGCCGAGGGCAGGCACGCACGCAATGCCGACGTGCCGCGCTCGTCGACGTGCAGGCTCACGCCCTGTGGACGCCCCGACGCGGCGTCTCGCTCGTACACCACGACGTCGATCCCCGCCCGGCGTAACCCGTGCGCGAGCGTCAACCCGCCGAGACCGGCACCGATCACCATCACCTTCATCGCTCCACCCCATTCTTCACCGCCTGATGAAGAACACGGTACCGGCAAACTTCATCGAGTGGTGAAGAAAGCGGTGTTAGGCTTCGGCCGCCATGACAGAACACGAGAAGAACCGCCGTTCCGGACGCTGGCGGTCCGGCGCGGAGAGCAAGCAGCGGATCCTGCGGGTCGCTCGCGAGCTGTTCCACGAGCACGGCTACGGCGGCACGACCGTGCGCATGATCGCCACCGCAGCGGATGTCGATTCGGCGATGGTCTTCTACTTCTTCGGCACCAAACAGGGCCTGTTCAGTGCCGCGATCGAGATGTCCGGCGATGTCCCGCCCGCCGTCGAGGCGCTGTTCGACGGCGATCTCGACACCATCGGCGAGCGCGTCGTCCGGACCCTGGTGGAGAACCTGGACAAGTCCGGCCGCACGCCGCTGATGATGCTGACGAGGTCGGCTCCCGCCGACCCGCGGTCCGAAGCGCTGTTGCGGGAGTTCATCGACCGGGAGATCACCGGCAGGCTCGCGGCGCTGCTGGACACGCCGGACGCCGCGCTGCGGGCGAGCATGGTCAACGTGCAGATCCTCGGGCTCGCGGTCGCCCGGTACCTCGTGCGGATCGAGCCGATCGCGTCGTCGTCCGTCGACGAACTGGTCGCCACGTTCGGCCCGCTCGTGCAGCACTGCCTGACGGGGCCCGCGATTCCCTCGTGATCGCTCTTGTATCTCCCCCGAGTGGAGGTGCGAGGGTAGGCGAATGGACGACCCCCGGTACTCGATCGGCGAGCTCTCCCGGCGGACCGGGCTGACCGTCAAGACCATCCGCTTCTATTCCGACCGAGGCATCGTGGCCCCGTCCGGCCGCACCGCGTCCGGGCACCGGCGCTACGACGTCGACGCGCTCGCGCGCCTGGAGCTCGTGCGCACCTTGCGTGAGCTGGGACTCGACCTGGCCACGATCCGGAAGATCGTCAAACGCGAAGCCGCCCTTCCCGACGTCGCCGAGGCGCATATGCGGGCGCTGGAAGCGCAGATCCACGTGCTGCGTCTCCGTCACGCGGTGCTGAAAGCCGTGACCCGGCGCGGATCCACTCCCGAGGAGATCACTCTCATGCACGACCTGGCCAAGCTGACCGAGGAGGAGCGCCGCCGCCTGATCGGCGACTTCCTCGACGCCACCTTCGGCGGTCTCGAGCATCCCGCGTTCGCCGGGATCGCCCGCACGATGACGCCCGAACTACCCGAAAGTCCCGCGGCCGAACAGGTCGACGCCTGGGTGGAACTCGCCGAGCTGGCCGGGGATCCGGATTTCCGCGCTCTCATGCGACGTCTCGCCGAAGGCTACGACGCCGCCCCGCGGCGAGATCTGCCCTGGCTGGACATCGCCGACGATCCCCGGCGGGTTCGGTATCTCGAGCTGCTCGCCGTGATCAACGGGTGGGCGGCTCCGGATCAGCGCTGCGCGCGCTGATCGGGGGAGAGGATCTCGGCCAGCCGAAGGGTGTCTTCGAGGTAGCGCTCGTAGGGGAAGCCCGCCGCGACGAGCCCGGCGCGGAACTCGTCGTAGAGCGGTTTTCCGGCGGCGTGGAAGGCTTTCCGGCCGGCTTCGGTGAGGCGGACGAGCCGTCGGCGCGCGTGTTCGGGGTCGACGGTGATCCGCACCAGGCCGTCCGCTTCGAGCGGTCGCAGCGCCCGGCTGATCGCCGGGTCGGACACCGACATCGCCTGCGCGAGCCGATGCTGCGTCGTCGGCTCGATCTCCTCGAGCGTGCCCAGAAGCCGTATCTGGCTGTAGGTCAAACCGTCGGTGTCTTCGGTACGCCGCCGGGCGTTCTCGCCCAGCAGCATGACCACGCGGTGCAACAGGTCTGCGAGTCCGTCATCCACGAAGGTCACTATACCTGATTGTTGACGAGTTAATATTAACTGGGTAAGACTGAAGCCATGGACAACTTCTCTTACCTCGCCCAATCCGCCTTTCCCCTGGTCTGGATGCTGGTGCCGGCCATCGGCGCGTTCCTGCGAGCCCGCCACGCCCCGTCGGCGCGGGAACGGCTGGAGATCTGGCAGCGCTGGTGGGCGATCGGCGCCTTGGGCTTCGGCAGCCTGTGGATGACGGTCGCGTTCCTCGCCTTCCCGGACGTCATGGCCGCCGCCATCGGCTTCGACCGGACGCCCTTCCTGTTCGAGATCGCCTTCGCCAACCTCGGCCTGGCCGTCATGGGATTCCGCGCCGCCTCGGCCTCCGCGCGCGAACGCGTCACCATCGGGCTCGGCGCCGGGATGTTCCTCTGGGGAGCTTTGGTCGGCCACGTCTACCAATGGTTCGCCAACGGGGTCCACAGCCCCGGCAACACCGGCGGTGTCCTGGCCAACGACCTCCTGATCCCCGCCGTGATGATCATCCTGGCCGTGCGGTCCCGGAAGCTCCGTCCGGCGACCGTCGCCTGAGGGAGGGGTTTCCGCATCATGGCGACTCAGAATGCTCACGAGCGGCTCACCATGTTCATCGACGCGGTGATCGCGATCGCGCTCACCCTGCTGGCGCTGGAACTGCCCATCCCCACCGGCGACACCACCGAGGCGATGCTGAGTTCGGTGTGGGACCACGGAAAGGAGTACCTGGCCTTCGCGGTCAGCTTCGTGGTGATCGCCGCCCATTGGCGTGCCCACCACGAGATCTTCGGCCATGTCCGCTCGCTGAACAGCCGCCTGATCAGCCTCACCCTGGCCTGGCTGTTCATGCAGGTGCTGACGCCGTTCGCGACCCGGGTGCTCACCGCGGACGGCGCCTTCCCGCCCCGGTTCAGCCTGTACGCGATCGTGCAGGTGCTGGCGTCCTCGACGTTCGCGCTGATCATCCGGGAGATCCGGCGCGAACACCTCTACCGCGCGGACACGCCGCCGCGGGCGTTCACGCAGAACCTGGTGCGCAGTGTGTGCCTGGCGGCGGTGTTCGGGGTTTCCGTTCCTGTTTCGTTTCTGACTGGGGGGACTTGGGCGTACTTGTGCTGGCTTGCGGCGCCGCTTGTGCTGGCGGTGGCCGGGCGGGTCCAGGGGCGTGCGAGGTGAGGTCGGCAGTCATGGGGCAAATCGCCTACCGCGATGCCGACGCGGTGGTCATCGCCGGCCGTTTTCCGTCCGTGCTCGAGCAGTTTCTCGTCGCCTCGATCGAGCATCGAGAGCGCGCCATCGGCGACTTCACCGCCGATGAGTAGCTGGCCATCCAGCGGGTCGTACACCGTGCGGGCAGCGCGTTGAGCGACTTGTTGACCGTCGAACGGCTCTTACGTGCTGTCCTTGGGGAGCCCCGGCGGTGTTCGACCCCGCGCGCGGCTACTTGGACGTTCCCGATGACGATCTGGCTGATCTTGCGCGCCGGCTCGGCGAACGTATGACCGGCTGAGGCGCCGGCACTGTGTGGATTTCGGTGCGTCAGGTGACCCGAAATCCACACAGTCCCGGTGAAGAGGGGGTGTGTGGAAATAGGGACACTCAACGTCCCTCTTTCCACACACCCCTCACCCGACGTCACCGCGATGGCTCTGCGTTACCAGCCGACGTCGCCGGATCAAGACCTCAGAGCGGGTTGTGTGCCCCCAGCGGAGCGGTGCAGAACGGCCCACCGACGTACTCCGCCGCCACCCCGGTCGGCGCGGGCAGATCCGCGAGCTGGTCGGCGTAGGTCTCCGCGTTGTCGAGCGATTTGTAGCCCAGTTCCTCGGCTTCGGCGAGCGAGTAGATCCGGCGCGTGTTGTCGGAGACGCCCCAGATCAGCCGGTAGCCGGGGGAGGGGTAGCTCAGGCAGGCTTCGAACAGGCGCGCGCCGTCGTCGGGGGAGAGCCACGTCGTCAGGCCGCGCGGGCCGAGGACGAGCGGGCTTTCGAAACAGGAGCCGATCCGGATGACGATCACGTCCATGCCGAACCGCGAGTGGTACAGGCTGCCGAGCGCTTCGATGGCCGCCTTGCTGACGCCGTAGTAGGTGTCGGGGCGGGGCGTCGAGTCGGCGGGGAGGCCGTCCGCGCCCGCTTCGTCGTTGCGGCGGAAGCCGACGGAATGGTTGCTGGAAGCCAGGATCACGCGCGGCACACCGGCGGCGCGCGCGGCTTCGAGGACGGTGTGGGTGCCGTTGATGTTCACGTCGAGCGTGGCTTCCCACGAGTTCTCGCGGCTGTGCCCGCCGAGGTGGATCACCGCGTCGACACCGGCGCAGGCCTTCGCCATGGCCTCCGGGTCGGTCACCGAAGCGGTGATCAGCTCGACGTCCTCGCCGCCCGAGGCTTCGGGCTGTGCGGCCAGGTCGAGCAGGCGCAGCACCCGTCCGGAGCGGCGCAGCCGCGGCCGCATCAGGGTGCCGACGATTCCCGCCGAGCCGGTGATCAGGACGCGCTGGTCTGCCATGGGAACCCCTTGTCAGTGAAGGAAAGTACGAATCAGGTCAACGGATGCCGGCACGGCGCAGTTGCTGGCCGAGTTCCGCGGTGATTTCGGCGAGGAGCTCGCCGACGCGCTGGGCGTCGGCGTCGGTGACCTCGGTGACCGGCATGGAGCAACTGATCGCGTCGGTGCCGGGGATGCGGTACGGGATCACGGCGGCGACGCAGCGGACGCCGAGGCTGCCTTCCTCGATTTCCGAGGCATAGCCACGTTCGCGGGTCTTCGCGCATTCGGCGTGCAGCGCCTCCGCCGTGGTGATGGTGTTCGGGGTGAGCGCCGACAGCTCTCCGGTCAGGAGGCCGTCGATCTCGTCGTGCGTCAGTTCGGCCAGCAGTGCCTTCCCCAGCGCGGTCGCGTGGGTGGGCAGCGTGCGGCCGACGCGGGACACGAGATGCGTCGAGTGTCGGGACTCGCGCGTCTCCAGATAGACGACGTCGGTGCCCTCGCGGCGCGCGAAATGCGCCGTGTAGCCGGTCTTCTCCCGGATCCGCTCCAGCGCTTCGGTCGCGTACGGGACGACCGGGTCGCGGTCCAGGTAAGCCGTGCCGCAGATCAGCGCGCGGACGCCGAGGCGGTAGCGGGCGGTGTTGGTGTCCACTTCCAGCCAGCCGGCTTCGAGCAGGGTGCGGAGCAGGCCGTGCAGGCTCGACCTGGGGAATCCGGTCCGCGCGTGGAGATCCGACAGCGAAAGCCACACGTCGTTCGCGGCGAAGGTCTCGATGAGGTCGATCGCCCGCCTGGCCGACTTCACCCCGGCGGGTTCAGGCGCGCCGTTCGCCACCGTGACGGCGGCTTCCTGCTGCGGCATCCGCGCTCCTCCATCCGGCCGTTGACTTGTGACTCCGGCCATATTAGCGTCCCGAACAGCGTTCTTATGGATGAACATAATCACTATAACAGACTCCGTTCATGGATGTGAACAGGTCGGGCTGGGCCTTCGTGAACGCGGAAAGGAGTCAGCGGTGCATTTACTGGACTGGATCATGGTGTCCGCGTACTTCGTCCTGATGGTGGTGATCGGCTTGTGGTCGCACAGCCGCGTCAACACGGTCAGTGACTTCTTCACGGCCGGCGGCAAGATGCCGTGGTGGTTGGCGGGTATCTCGCACCACATGTCCGGCTACAGCGCCGTGCTCTTCGTCGCGTACGCGGGCGTCGCGTACACGGACGGCATCACCGTCTACTTCTGGGGCATGGCCAGTATCGGCATCGGTGTCGGCATCGGCAGCTGGCTGTTCGCCGCACGGTGGAACCGCCTGCGTTCGAAGCTCGGTGTCGCCTCGCCGCTCGAGTACCTGGCGAAGCGCTTCAACGTGCCCACGCAGCAGGCGCTGGCCTGGAGCGGCAGCCTGCTGAAGATCTTCGACATCGCGGCCAAGTGGTTCGCGGTCGCGACGATCCTCAACGTCTTCGCGGGCGTGCCCTACACCTGGGGCATCATCATCACCGGCACGATCACCCTGATCTACTGCACCGTCGGCGGGCTCTGGGCCGACGCGCTCACCGACTTCGGCCAGTTCGTCATCCAGGCCATCGCGGCGATCGTGATGCTGTGGGTCGTGCTGGACAAGCTCGGCGGCGTTTCCGGGCTGTGGACCGTGTGGGGGGACCTCCCGCCCGCCCACCTGAACCCGACGACGTCGAAGTTCACCACCGTCGTGTTGCTCGTCTACGTGCTGGTGAAGACGCTGGAGTACAACGGCGGCATGTGGAACCTGGCGCAGCGCTACATGGCCGCGCCGAACACCTACGAGGCCCGTCGCGGCGCGCGGCTCTCCTCGATCCTGTACCTGGTGTGGCCGCTGGTGATGATGTTCCCGATGTTCGCCGCGCCGCTGCTGATCCCGGACATCTCGAACCCCAACAACGCCTACGCGATCATGACCACGACGTTCCTCCCGCCGGGCCTGGTCGGGCTGGTGCTGGCCGGGATCTTCTCGCACACCATGGCGATGGTCTCCTCGGACGCCAACGCGATCTCCGCGGTCATCACCCGCGACATGATGCCGGTGCTGTGGAAGAAGGCCCGCGACTTCACCGAATCACAGGGGCTTCTCGCCGCGCGGATCTCGACGGTGATCTTCGTCGTGCTCACGATGGCGGTGGCCACGCAGGCCGAGAAACTCGGTGGTGTGCTCGGTATCGTGGTGCTCTGGGTCGCCGCCCTGATGGGCCCGATCTCGGTGCCGCTGCTGCTCGGCATGCTCCCCGCGTTCCGCCGCTCCGGCTCCCGCGCGGCCCTGATCTCGTGGGCGGGCGGTCTCATCGCCTACGCGATCGCCTACTACGGCTACAACGCCACCCTCGCGGTCACCGTGTCCACCCCGATCCTGGTCTCGCTGGCGCTGTTCATCGGGCTCGGCTACCTCATGCCCGAGCGCAAGGCCTCCACCGACGAGATCATCGACACGATCGACCGCGACGACGACGTCCTACCCCGCAAGTCGCAGGACGGCACCACCGTGCCCGCCTGACCGGGCCCGTACCCGGGACCATCCACAAAGAACGAAAGAGAAATCCATGGCACAGCCCAAGATCGAACTCGACGGCCTACTGGCGTTCCCGCTGACCCCCTTCACCGAGGGGCTGGAACTCAACCTCGACGCGTTCGCGGAAACCGTCGAGAGCCACGTGGCCGCCGGAGCCGGTGCGCTGTTCGTCGCCTGCGGTACGGGCGAATTCAGCTCGCTGTCCCCGGACGAGCACGCAGCGATCCTGCGTAAGGCTCGTGAGGTCGTGGCCGGGCGGGTGCCCGTGTGGGTCGGCGCCGGGGGCGGTGCGGCCTCGGCCCGTGCCGGGATCGCGGCGGCGGAGGCGGGCGGCGCGGACGGCGTCCTCCTCCTGCCGCCGTACCTGGTCACCGGCCCGCCGTCCGGGCTGGTCGACCACGTCCGGTACGCCGTCGGGGATTCCTCGATCCCGGTGATCGTCTACCACCGTTCCACCGGCGTGTTCACCCCGGACTCGGCGGTGAACCTGCTCGACATCCCGTCGGTGGTCGGCATCAAGGACGGTTTCGGCGACGTCGAACTCATGAGCCGGATCATCACCACGATCCGCTCCGTCGGCACCGACCGGGCCCGGGATTTCCTGTTCTTCAACGGTCTTCCCACAGCTGAGGTCTCCGCGCGCGCCTACTCCGCGGTCGGCGTGGCGCGGTACTCCTCGGCCGTGCACTGCTTCGCGCCCGAGATCGCGGCCCGGTTCCACCGCGCGCTCGCGGAGAACGACGACGCCGTCATGGAGGCGCTGCTCGCCGGGTTCTACCTTCCGTTGGTCGCATTGCGGGACGAGGGACAGGGCTTCGCCGTGTCGCTGGTCAAGGCCGCCGCACGGCTGCGCGGGGACAAGGTCGGCTCGGTGCGGCCGCCGCTGGTCGAGCCCACCGCGGACCAGATCGCCCGCCTGGAGAAGATCATCGACGACGGGCTCGCCGTCCTCAAGTCCGTCGAGGCCGGTGCCTGAAGATGAAGGTTCTCGACGTCGTCCTGACCCCGGTCGCGTTCGCCGACCCTCCGCTGCTCAACGCGATGGGCGTGCACGAGCCGTTCGCGCTGCGCGGGGTCGTCCAGCTGATCTGCGAGGACGGGGTGGTCGGCCTCGGCGAGTCCTACGGTGACCTCGCGTTCCTCGACCAGGTCCGGAAGGTCCTGCCGGAACTCAAGGGACACGACGTGTTCGACCTTCCCGGCCTCCGCCGGAAGGTCGCGACCACGCTGGGCGAGGTCGTCTTCGCCGACGCGCACGGGCTCACCGGCGGTTTCTCCGTCAGCAAGACCGTGGCCAGCGTGTACTCGCTGTTCGAGGTGGCCGCGCTCGACGCCCAGGGCCACTACCTCGGCAGGCCGGTCGTGGACCTGCTCGGCGGCAAGGCGCGCGACGCCGTCGACTTCTCCGCCTACCTGTTCTACAAGTTCGGCGCCCACATCGGCGCCGAGGAGGACTCCTGGGGCGAGGTGACCACGCCGGAAGCGCTCGTCGCCGAGGCACGCCGGATGGTGGAGGAGTACGGCTTCGGCTCCATCAAGCTCAAGGGCGGCGCCTTCGACCCCGACCAGGAGATGGACGGGATCCGCGCGCTCGCGGACGCGTTCCCGGACCATCCGCTCCGCATCGACCCGAACGCGGCGTGGACGGTCGAGACGGGGATCAGGGTCGCCGAGGAACTCGACGGCGTCCTGGAGTACCTCGAAGACCCGACTCCGGGCATCGAGGGCATGGCGCGGGTCGCGGAGAAGGCGAACATGCCGCTGGCCACGAACATGTGCGTGGTGCGCTTCGCGGACATCGAGCCCGCGTTCCGGCAGCGAGCGGTCGGGGTCATACTTTCGGACCATCATTACTGGGGTGGTCTGCGGGACACCCAGGCCCTGTCCACCACGGCGGAATGCTTCGACGTGGGCCTTTCCATGCATTCGAACAGTCATCTCGGGATCAGTCTGGCCGCTATGGTGCACGTGGCCGCGGCGACGCCGCACCTGACCTACGCCTGCGACACCCACTGGCCGTGGAAGACGGCCGACGTCATCGCCCCGGGTGCGCTGGAGTTCGTCGACGGTGCGGTCGCGGTGCCCGACAAGCCGGGGCTGGGGGTCGAGCTCGACCCCGACGCGCTGGCGCGGGCCCATGAAGACTATGTCCGAAGTGGACAGACCAAACGGGATGACGTGACCTATATGCGGAAGTTCGTCGGGACCTTCGAACCGAACACGGCACGGTGGTGACGGGGTGAAGGTCACCGGATACGCCTACCCCTGGGACGTCGTGGACGATCCCGGCTTCGTCGAGCGCGTACGGGAACTCGGCGTCGACGAGGTCGCCGTCGCCGTGTCGTACCACAGCGCCCGTGCGGCGACGCCCTGGTCGCCCGAGCGCACTTCGGTCGTCGCGCGCCACGCGGCGCTGTACCGGCCGGTGCGCGACGAGGCGTGGGGTGAGCTGAAGCCCGCCGAGCCGGACTGGGTCGAAAGCCGCGACAGCGCGGGCGACGCCGTCCGGGCGCTGATCGAGGCGGGCATCCCGGCCGCGGCGTGGATCGTGCTGACCCACAACTCGCGCCTGGGCACGGAATTCCCGGATTACACCGTGCGCAACTGTTTCGGCGAGCGGTATCCGTGGGCACTGTGTCCCGGCGCACCCGCGGTCCGCGAGTACGCGGCCAACGTGACGGCGGAGAGCCTCGCCGGGCTCGACTTCGCCACCGTCATCCTCGAAGCGTGTGGTCCGCTCGGCGCCGTGCACCAGCACCAGCACGAGAAGACCGACGGCGTCTGGTCGCCCGCGGTGGCCAGGCTGCTGTCGATCTGCTGCTGCGACGACTGTCTCGACGCCTGGGCCGCGGCCGGTCAGGATCCGGCGAAGGCGCTGGGCAAGCTGCGGGCCGAGGTCCGGCGGCTGATCGACAGCGGTGACCTGCGTGCCACCGAGGACAAGATCCTGCCCACGCTGAGGCAGGTCCTGCTCGACACGCGCCAGAACGCGACCGACGCCCTCCGGCGCGCGGTGCTCGAGAAGATCCCGTCCGGGCCCAGGATCGTGCTGCACGGTGCGATGGACCCGTGGGTCACCGGCGCGCTGCCGGGGCTGACGCCGTCGGCCCCGGACGACGTCGACGCGGTGGTGCTGCAGAACTGGGCACCCGGTCACCCCAGCGTGAACGCCGTCGCGGCGGCACGGGCGAAACTGCCGGAGAAGGTCGCCGTCGGCAGCTACATCACCGCGGTGGCGGCGAGCCCGGTGCCCGACATCGAGGCCTACACCACCGAACTCGGCAAGGCAGGCGCCACCGAACTGCACCTGTACCACCTCGGCCTCGCCGGCCCGGGGCGCTGGGCGGATCTCATCGCCGCCGTCAGCGCCGCGCAAGAACTCGGTTCCGCGGCAACCTCAGGCGAGAGGTAACGGACCCGAGGTGACCAATGCGCGCGTTTCTTTCCGGCCGGAGGCTCGGATTCGCGGAGGCGGGCCGCTGACTACGGCCGGTGAGCAGTAGATCGAGCCACGGCCCGGCTACGCGAATCCGATAGCGCGCCTCAAATGAACTAGGAGAAGCAAGAACATGAGCCAGGCAACGGATCCCGCCACGCTCGAACAGATCCTCGCGGCCGCCGCCGATGCGGCAGGCACGGCGGCGGCCGCGACCCCAGCCCAGCGCGCCGGCTGGCTGAACGCGGCCGCGGACGCCCTCGACGCCGCGGCCGACGAGCTGATCGCGCTGGCCAACCAGGAGACGCACCTCCCGGCCTCCCCGCGGCTGCAGGGCGAGCTGAAACGCACGACGTTCCAGCTGCGCCTGTTCGGCGAGGTGCTGGCGGACGGCTCGTTCCTCGGCGCCACCGTCGACCACGCGGACGCCGCGTGGCCGATGGGGCCGCGGCCGGACATCCGTCGGCTGCTCACCCCGGTCGGGCCGGTGCTGGTGTTCGCCGCCAGCAACTTCCCGTTCGCGTTCAGCGTCGCGGGCGGTGACACCGCTTCGGCACTGGCCGCGGGCTGCCCGGTCGTGCTCAAGGCGCACTCGGGGCATCCGGAGCTGTCCGCCCGCACCGGCGAGGTGCTGCGCGACGCGCTGGTCAAGGCCGGTGCCCCGGAAGGGATCTTCGCGGTCGTCTATGGCCAGCAGAACGGCGTCACGGCACTGAAGGACCCGCGGATCCAGGCGGCGTCGTTCACCGGTTCCGTGCCGGGCGGGCGCGCGCTGTTCGACATCGCGACTTCGCGGCCGTCGCCGATCCCGTTCTACGGTGAACTCGGCAGCGTCAACCCGGTCGTCGTCACGCGGGCCGCGATCGACGCGCGCGGTGAGGCGATCGCCAAGGGCTACGCGGGTTCGTTCACCCTCGGTGCCGGGCAGTTCTGCACCAAGCCGGGGCTGCTGTTCCTGCCCGAGGGGCACGGCCTCGAAGACACGCTGCGCGAGGCCGTCGCGGCGATCCCGGCGCAGCCGATGCTCAACGAGCGCATCGCGGCGGGCTTCGCCGACGGACTGGCGAAGCTCAGCGACGTCGACGGTGTCGAGGTGCTGTCGGAATCCGGTGGTGCGGAAGGGATCTCGCATGGCGCGACGCTGCTCGCCACCACCGCCGAGGCGTTCCTCGCCGACGCCGACACGGTCCGCGAGGAGTGCTTCGGTCCCGCGTCGCTCATCGTCACCTACACCGACCAGGCCGAGCTGAT
>Ga0307518_10000410_pt1 | contig 32983 bp, 16 predicted proteins | sample 25_EM_MG_FD_203889 | JGI IMG/M metagenome (GOLD analysis project Ga0307518, IMG submission 203889) | Populus trichocarpa ectomycorrhiza microbial communities from riparian zone in the Pacific Northwest, United States - 25_EM | ecosystem: Host-associated > Plants > Roots > Unclassified | place... | reverse complement strand
CAAGTTCATGCATCTTTATAGGTGCATTTAACTGTATTTTCAAGTCATATAGTTTTTGGCTTGTGCACAATTAAATTATACATGAATAGGTGATGCTTTTTAATATGCTTGTATGATTAAAAACTTAAACATGTAATCTCAAATACATTCTTGACATTTTGTACCTTGTACCTCTTAAATGAATCGATTTTCATTCTTCTTGTCTTGAAATTTGGTTCAAATTTTTGCAATATTTTGTCTTGCATCTGTGAGATAACGTTTGCAGGTCTATCATCTGGTAGTCACTAGCTGTTCTTTTTTTCCCATTACATTCAAAGCAGAGTAATGTTTAAAATAACTTTGCAAATTTCTATAGATTTGTTCTTTGAAATGTTAAATCGTTGTTGACAGAGATAATGGAGCCGAGCCACCATTTAAATGGCATGTCTATGTAACTGGTCATAGTTTGGGTGGTGCATTGGCTACCCTGCTTGCTCTTGAACTTTCATCGAGTCAACTAGTAAAGTAAGTTCATCCTTCTTTTACTTACTAGTGCCTGGTAAGTCCATTGCATTTGCAAGTGGCACTTTTGACAGATTATGCAATTACACATTGAATTCTATTTTTGTTTGTGTTTTAGGCGTGGTGCGATTTCTGTGGCTATGTATAACTTTGGATCTCCTAGAGTTGGTAACAAAAAGTTTGCAGAAGTTTATAATCAGGTAACTGTAAATTTTTAATTGTAGCTAAAATTGTTTTCAATCACAAGAAATTTCTTTTATGGGTGGGTTGCAATTCTCCCTTTTCCTGTTGGCACAACTTAAAGTCAAATCATGATGGGGGTGCACTTTTTCTCATATAATTTACATGTGGGTATATCGCTTGCTTGCTTGTTCTCGACACTAGGTCACATTTCTTAAAAGCTGCAACTGGTTCCTTCTTTCAAATTTTGTTTTTCTGGATTTCTTTGTTCAATTAGACATATTTACTACAAATTGGTCTTTGGTGCACGTCTTTCCTTTTGTTTTCTGCTTTTATGAAAGGATATGTTTTTTTTTATAATCTTTTCATATTCCTGTAATTTCATGACATATTGAAAAGGAAACTGTTTTTTCTTATTTCACATCAATTTTTTGCCACTGTGCATGTGGGGAATGGGCTGAATTGATATAAGATGTTCTGGAGTCTCAATAACTTGTAAAAAGTTAGTCCATGATTACTGACTCCATAACAGAGATGAATGGAGGAGACAGATCCATGCAGTGACCCTAATAGATTGGAATTGAGACTTAGTTGAGTTAATATTGATCTTCTGGCAACTATTACATGAAGATGTTTTTGTTTTTGTTTTTGTTTAAAACTACAGCAAAATTATAGGAAAACCCGAGAAGAATGTTGGACTTCCAAGTTTAGCTGGTTTCTATAAGATATCTTTACTATCCTGTGACTGTGAGCTCCCATGATAAAGTGCATAGATCTCATGACAAGTACTGTAGGTTTTAACTTACAAATGGTCTGGGGTAAGTTTTATGAATCTCCCTTCAGTTCAAAGAAATTGCATGGATCTCCTCTCCAGCTCCAAAAAAATCACAAATAGAAAAATGTGCAAGTGGCTTCAACGTCCCCTTTGATGCATCTCATGACTTGGTTTAATTGTCGAGATACTTGTCCATAAGGTTATCGTGTCATGTCTGACATTCAAGGGTGGTCTTTCAATTTTCTCAACTACAAGAGAGCTCTGTGAAATGTACCTTATGTTTACTTCAAGTATTTCTCTCATTTTTCTTTTTTTTTTGCAGTCACTATTCTCACTGAGTTTTTCTCGACTTGATATCTATAGCCTTAATTGATGAGGCTCATCAATTTATATGTCTCCCTTATTTGTTTTTCTGGGACGCTCTTAAAAGAAAAACCTTCTCATCTCATTGATGAGAACTGGCCCTACTTTTCGGTTTCTTACTCTCTCAATATTATTAGTCTGCTTCAGTTTAAACTCAATGCACATACATGTTTAATTTTTTCACCCAATTGCTTCTCATTCATCTGGTAGGTTACATTGATGAGAACTGGCCCTGCTTCTTCTTGGTTTCTTACTCTCTTAATGTTATTAGTCTGCTTCAGTTTAAACTCAATGCACATACGTGTTTAATTTTTTCACCCAATTGCTTATCTGATAGAAATCCCTCCCCTTGCTTTTATATTTTCTGAATTTAAGCTGGGCAAAAATGATGCATTGCTGGCTGTGTCATTCATATCCTTTGGGTCTTATGGCCTGGGACATAATACTTGTTTGTTCATGCTGCTTGGGAAAGTGTGAAACATATACATATGCGACATTGATACATGATGTGCGTGTAAGAAGAGTGTACTTGTAAAGATATGTCTTTTTACTCCTGTTTTTGTCTTGGACACTAAAAAACCGTGGTTAGTGTTTGAATTGGTCATGCTTACATTTGCAGAAAGTTAAAGATAGCTGGAGGGTTGTGAACCACAGAGACATTGTACCTACTGTTCCTCGCTTGATGGGTTATTGCCATGTAGCTCAACCTGTGTATCTAGCAACTGGAGAACTAGAAGATGCTTTGGTGGGTAATTTATTTATTTTTTTACACTTTCCCTGAAATCATATGGCAGTTGCTGCATGCTGTGAAATTAACCTCTGGTCTCTGGATATGCATTTTATATATGCTATAGTGTGTTATCTTCCATAATGGAATAGATGGCATCCTCTTTAAATTCAAGATTTGTCAGTTGAATTCCAATTCCTGTCATTGGACCTAATTCATCTCAGAACACCAAATTTGTCTCAGATATACTAATTTGAGTTTTTCAGTGACCCAATTTCCCTTGCGTGCTTCAGAACTTTCTGCAGCTTTACCATTGCTGTTGCCCAACAGGCATTCCTTAGAAAACTGCACATTGATTGCTTCAGGCATGCAAGGGAAGCTGAATTACTGCATTCCTTTGAAACCTACACTTTGATTGCTTCAGGCGGACATTTATTTTCTTTGGAGAATTTATGCACCACAAGAAAATCTTACATTCATATTTCTTTTTCTTTAGCTTCTTGTTATTGTTTTTGAAATGACCTTATCCATCTGTATTATCTGATCAGACTTTCATAATTTAGCTCAAGTGGAATTAGTGAATTTGCATGTTTGATGTATTTGATTAAAATTGTAGTTTGTCCATCAACTCTTATTGTATACTCCTTTGTAAGTTATTCTTCACAACTGATAAAAAAGGCCAAGACTCAAAACTCTCTAACTGACTCACAGGTAGAGTTCTTAATTTTTTTTAAAAAAAAGAAAGAAGCAAATATATATGAAAGATGTCCATGTAGTTGACAATACTAACTCTTCGACTGTGGTTGATATTACATATGGATGGGATGTTACGAACACATGACAGTTTCCATTATTGATTATTTTTCTTTTAAGAATTAACTTATGAGTACCGCTATATACAAGTTTAACATTTGTTGTTCAGGTAAATTTGGAGCTTTTGAAAGATGGCTACCAAGGTGATTTCATTGGGGAGTCCACACCAGATGTTGTTGTCAGTGAATTTGTATGTTTCTTGTTCTTAATCTTGCTCCATTTTTTTGCTCCACAGCTTAATCATTTGTATGGTTGACCCAGATGCGAAGGTGTAGGAAACCGAAATCTATCTAACTCATATTAACAAAGAGAAACTGGTTGCTGTGAGAACCTACAAAAAATTATATATTAGTTATATAGTATTTTGTCAATTAATTCTACCTCTCTAATTAGTTTGTACATGCAGTGTAATCCAAATTAATGGTCCCTTCTATATTGTTCTATATTGTTTGAATGCAAGATAGTGGATCCCAAATTGATCTAGTGGTTCCTAAACTGACTATTCATTAGCAAAAAGGTTCCCAGGGCATGTTGAGAGGAAGAATATACGTTTTGAATATTGATGAAAGAGTTTTAGGATCTTGTTAGAACAGTGATAATAATAATAAGAGTTGTTTCTCAAACAACTTCCATGGAGGCAGCATTTGGTTTCTCATTTTTATAGTCGTCTGAAATACCAATATGGTTAGTGAGCATTGGCTGTGACTATTTTGAGCAGATGAAAGGTGAGAAGGAGCTCATTGAGAAAATACTGCAGACTGAAATAAATATATTCCGTTCAATTCGAGATGGAAGTGGGCTTATGCAGCATATGGAGGATTTCTATTACATCACACTGCTTGAGGTACATATCATTTTGTCAAATGATTATTTTCATCCAGTTGATTAGAGTAAATAATATATTTGATTTTTTCCTTGATTTTTCCATGTGGTAAATGTGCCCAATTAATTCTCTCCCCTTATTAAAAGTTGCACGTATCTGTGCCCCTAAAAGCTTTTACACAATCAGTAGCTGCAATCCTCCTCCAAATATTCAGTATAACATAGTTGGAGTGATTCACTCTCTAGTCTTTTGTCCATTTATTAAACTGCTAGTGTTAAGTATTCCCACAGGCTTTACATAATCACCAGTCTCCATGCTTGCTCAGATATTCATCTGTTTATGTTTTGCTTTTCCAGAACGTGAGATCAAACTACCAGCCTCTTGAAAGGGTAGAAAGCAGTGGAAGAGATAGCATCCCAACCAGCGAAGATGGCAGTAACATCTGAACGCTAGCAGCCAAAGTATATTCATGTACGTTCCTTCCTTTAATCAGTGCCGAAATAATTCTTCGGCAGATATCCGTCATTGTGTCTGTATGCATCATTTAGCAGTCTGCTAGTCTTATGGGAAACCCATCAAAAGAATACATGGACAGACTTAATCCGGGGTGGGGTAGGGAATAATGTACCTGTACAGCAAAGATTTATTTCAAATTCAAATCACATTTTCATGACAACATATCTGATTGGATGTTGTGCATCTAAATATCAAAATACTATTCAGCGGCAACTTCTTTTTTCCTGGTTTACCTTCAAATTCTTTGATCGTCTTTTCATCAAGGCTAATCCTCAGCTGGAGGTCCTAAACAAAATGAAGTCCATTGTCCAATTGAAGAGGATGGTTGGTAGTGTTTTAGAGCCTGTTTCAAAAAAAAAATTTGAAAAAATTTTTAATTTTTAATTTTTTTTCTTTAAATTAATATATTTTTGATGTTTTTTAAATTATTTTAATGTATTAATGTGAAAAATAATTTAAAAAAATATTTTTGCAAACAAAAATATTTATATTTTTAAAAAGTAATTACTACTATATTTTTAAACACTTCCTTACTAATGCAAAGTTTGGTCGGTCTTTGCTTGGGTTGACTTAATAAGATTACACAATCTTTCAATTATCGACTATATGTTTTTACTAGCAAAGCTAGTTATGCTTTTCTAGCCTGTTTCAAAAGTGCTGAATTGGGTTTGCGAGAGAAGCTGGATGCCTTCCTACTGCTCATGATCTTCAAGCTTTGCCGCAGAATATCGACCTCTCTTGCCCTGCTGTATTCTTCGTTCTCCACAAAAACTAATCGTGCTTTCAGCTCCTTAATGCACCCCTCCTTGGCCTTCACTTCCATCTTTAGCTCCTCAATCATCTCTTCCTCTGCTCTCCGGTACAATCCATCTTCTGCAAAACAGAGTTGCAGCCATAAATCAGTGTGTCATTCATTGATTATATTCTCTGTACTGTCGTAGCTTCTTAATTAGTATATACTAGCATGATCAATTGACCAAAGAAGAGGTACAACTCCCTGTCGTGGTGGTCTGTAATCTTGGATTTCGTTTCCACATGTTTATGGATAGCAAAAGAAAATGTTCAACTCCTTTTTTCGAAAAAGGAAGTCCCAGAAGTTTTATCACAGTGACGTGCTAAAACAGTAACGACTTTATAAGTGAAAAGATGCCAGCCACTTGTCACCACATATACACAGTAATACTTTATCATCAAGAGAATCAAAAACATAAATTTGGGCCCATTGCTGGAAAACTCCAATCAACTTTTTAGGATGTTTGACAAAAGGAACTGGTGGAGCATGTCAATTCTAGCAGCGTATGCTATGCGCTAAACTCTCAGGTTTCTGCTACATTGAACGATAAAACTAGAATATTTGAAAGAAATTGCATAAAAGCACAAATAATTAGTGTGTGGACATGCACTAGATGTAGAGTGAGCTTAGGAAGAGGATATAGTTCACCCCCTCAAGAATCAGTCTTAAGACAACATGGCATGAAATAAAGGGAATCTAGAGGGTTTGTCAATGTCTGAATCTCCGAGATTTGCACAGTGCATGCAATCGTGAAAAGGCTGTCTAAAATGCCGGCATCGACATAAATTTAATCTAAATAAAGTAGAAAAACCCATCGTTAAATTTAAATCTAATAGTCTAATGACGGTAATTGACATAAATTCTTAAATCACTGGATTCAAATGAAACTGTAAAATTGATCGTTAAATCAAAATCTAGCAGTGTTAATAGACATCGAAAAACACCGACACGGATGTAATAAAATATGTGCATGAGCAAGCGTGCGTGTGTGTGAGTGTGCGTGCGTGCGAGTCCGGAAGAGGAGAGAGATGCACCACGGTGAGTCCTCTGAATGAGATCATCAAGCTCGTCCTTGATGGCAAGGTAAAGCTTCTTCCACTTATCCACGGCCTCGTCGCGCCACACTCTCTCCTCCCTCATTTGCTCCACCAGGAAGCTAGGAGTCCCCAAGAATTCTCCATTTTTCTCACTTCTCTCTCCTACTGACCTATCCTCCATTACCCTGATCCTCTCATCTTTCTCTTCCACTGCCTTTCTCATTCTCTTTAGTTCCTCTTTGAGCTTCTTCCTCTCTTGCTTCCACTCTGCCTCTTTAAATGCGAAAACCATCATGTCTATCTCATAAGCTCTCGTCTCTTTCTCTCTCTCGTACATCATAGCTTTCATTTCCTCTTGGAAAAGCCTTACCTTCTCTGTCAGCCCTCTTAGGCCTTTCTCACACTGGTCGCTCTTTTTCTTGCCGACAAAACAATCCATGGCGTGTTTTCTTTGCCTAATTTGTTGCTCGGGACTACAAGTGGCAGTTCTTTTTTTTGTTATATAATCTTGTCTGATAAAGAAAGAGATAAAGATATGGTGGGGGTTGAGTTAGAAGGAAGGTGTGTGAATGAAATAAATTCCCTTACAGTACCAGAGGCTCCTCCATCAGTGAATTGAACCTGCCAAAGCCATCAAATTCCACTCTGTGTCAGTATTTAGCTAGGCCAGCTCTCTTTGAATTATGTGGTTGATAGTGCTAGAAAAAGCCCGTGAAAGAGGGCTGCCTATATGACTGATGTCCAATTTATATAAAATTAGATACGACAAGACACTCGAGAAAAATATGCAAATGTAACGGAGATACGCTGCCGCTGGCTAGCTATTCACATGTATTATTTTCATAGATTTCAGAATCCAATTTCTAACATTCATGCTCGACATCATCAGTTGGTCCTCCTTTCATTGCAATGGAAATGAATAGTTCATGAAATTTCTTTTCTTTTCTTTCCGGCGGTGTTTAATTTAAACTTCTGCATGCACTCAGTTCTACTAGTGTAGAAATATCCCCCTTTTTTTTATGTTTAATGGAGTATTTTTGGACTGGTTTTTACTTTATTTGAGGCTTTATATATATTTGGTATTGTTAAGTAAGATGTTTTTTATAAATATTTTTTACTTAAAAATATATTAAAATAATTTTTATTTGAATAGTTTTTTTTTTCAAAATCAATACATTAAGATCTTAAAAAACATTAAACACACATTAACTTAATATTTTTTTAATTAAAATATATTTTTAAAAAATATTAAAAAATAAAAGGTACTAAAGTATTAAAATCAATACATTAAAACCTTAAAACAAATACTAAAAACAACGACAATTAAAATACAGATCTTGTCTTTTTTAACCTATTTGCAACTCATATTTTTTGGTATTGTGGTAGTTTTTTTGTCATGGATTTAAAAACTTATTTTATAAAAAGTACTTTTAATTGAACTTGGTTTGATATTTATATATATTTAGTTAAAACTGTGGTTGAAATTGAGGTTGAATAAAAAATAATTTAATATTTTTGGTTAAACATGCTTTTCAAATTGAGGTTATAAAATAACTAATATATATTGATGGTTTTTAATTTAATTATTATAGATTTAACTACCACTATTATATCATTAAATAAATAATATTTTATATCAAATATTTTTTATTATTCCATTAACTTATCTACAATTTCATCACGTATGAAATTCATCCGATAAGAACTACAATTTTCATGGTTTTTTGAGCATGCAACAAAATCTGGTAAAATATTATTAGAAACAAAATTGAAATTGCAATCAAATTCTATAAATGATATGTCTTCATGGATCTTCTTTTAATTTATATAATGTCATTAAATAATATTAAATATTAATTTTTTAAATAAAATATAATTAAAAAAATAAATTTTTTTTACTAGATCGACACAGTTGAATAAACAGTAGTATTAGTGTTCATGTTAACTGTGTCAAGTGAATTAATTCACTCCAAAGTGTTAAGTGAACAGTGGTGGAAAGCGGGTAATGACAGCCACGAAAAGCAACAATTTTTTACTTTTACAAAACCAGTGGTGTAAACTCAATTTTTAATGGGACCTATCTTTAAATCTACGTTTCAATTTTTTACCAAATAATTATAAATTATGACGGAACAAAACACAATTCCAACTACATTACCGTACATACACTCAGTATCATTAAGACGAGTTTTTCAATGATACGAATCGAATCCCCGACGATGTACTGAGAGTCAAAAGCGTAGTGATTTTTGTTTCCTGAATTAATTAATTAGTTACTTTCAGGTTAAAAATTAATTAGCCTTTTCGGATCTTTCACAAAATCATATATATAATTAATTTCCTTCGCAGATTTAATTTCCAGTGGGAAAAGCTATAGGTTCATCAAAGACACGATCAAATTGAGAGATTAAAATAAATATGCGCAGAATTAAGTAACCTTCGCACAGAGTCATTAGAGATTCAATTGAACATTTATTCTTAATTATAAGCATATATATATATTGATATCCTCAGCACAAGCTTGCGACTTTACAAATAACTATTATTTTTTTTTCCCATGTGTGCGGCTATTGAAGTTACTGGTAATATTATATTTGAAATCCTCTAAATCGAAATTAATTAAAAAATAATAATAAAATCTCGTAATTGAAATTCTTTAAATTGAATTTGATTTATAGATTTTAATAAAATCTCATGTTTAAAACCCTTTTGAATGTTAAAGAATTGAATTTCAAATAGAATTTAATATTTAAAAATACTATAAAAGTAAATAGATCAATCCCTCTAATTTACAATTCTAAATTAAAGGAATTTAATATTAAAACTATTTAAAAAAAAAATATCTATTTACCTATTTTTTTTAGAAACATTGGGAGAAATAGAAAGAAAGCAATAAGAGTAATTTATGCCTTCCTCAAGATAATCTTTTATATATATATATATATAGAAGACAAAAAGAAAGTCTATTTGATATTAGGGAATTGGAAAACAAAAATAGGTTCATGTGAAAAATATAAAATCCGGAAAGTTGCATGAAAAGGTTTTTCTTTCCGATGTTGCACTGGAAAAGAAAAGGACCTAAGAGAAGATTCTCTTAGGCCTCCCGCACCCGCCGCCGCCTGGACCAGGGGGCAAAGTGAGGAAAGACATCGGGAGGGAGAGCAACGTCTTATTCTTTTCATGAGAACTCCACTTCCAGATCAGAAAAGCATTCGGAACGGGCTCCGCGTTCGAGTTCTGAGCAACCCATTATAATTAATATATTGAAATTATATGAAATTTTATATATTAAATTTTATAATTTATTTTAATTTAATTTATACCAGATAGTTGGTTAACAAATTAACTTATATTAATAAATATTTAAAAAGTCAAAGCATTATTTCTTTTAAAAAACATTTAAAAGTCAAATAAGTTTTGATTGGATTAATAGGGTGAAACTCAGCCAATTTCAAGTTGATTTTTTTTACACCCAACTTAGACTATAGAGCAAGCAACCGAGTTCTATATCCATCCGAACAATTCGAGTTTAATGACAATGCACTAATGATAATGCCAGTTAGTAGGAGTAATTATTTTTTGTTCGGTTTAGTTTTTACCTATAAAACAACCAAACTAAATTTAAAAAAAACGAAACCGGTTTAAACCGATCGGTTTTGATTCGGTTTGGTTATTTTAGAACAAAAACAAAAACCCAACTGACTGGTTTCGGTTTCGGTTCGGTTCGGTTATTTTATATTAAAAACAAAAAACTATATTGTTTTTTTGGGTTTTTTTTGTAATTTCTAATGGGTTTGATTTCGGTTTGGCTTGATTTTTTCGGTTCGGTTTTTTATTAATTTCGGTTCAGTTTGGTTTTTTGGTTTCAGGATTATGAAATCGAAACCGAACCAAACCGGTCAGTTTTTTAAATATTCTTATTAGATTAATCGATTTTTTTCACGGTTTAATTTTTTGATTTAATTTATTTTTCAGTTTTTTCATGCAATAATATACTAATATTTCAACGAAGACTTTCTGCATTCAATTTCTATATATCATTCGTTCGTATCTTATTCAGTCTTCTCCCCAAACAAACAATTTTTCCTTCCAAGAAAACAAATTAAATCGCTGTCACCATGTCGTAATTTGTGACCTTGTAGCTAAGTATAGTGTACACTATACAGGACGCGTGCTCTTGCAGGCCTGCTTTTAACACCGACAGAGCATGATTACAGAGTTTACGATTGAACAAACGCCTTATCAGAGCAGTGCAAAAGACAACATCTCTCTTTCCATCACATACATGTTCTTCACTGGCAGTCTATTACAGTAAAGAGTGATAATTTTGGTGCCAAATTAGCTAGCTAGCTAGGGCATCTTTGTCCTTGCCCATTGACATAATTGTATGTGTACAAAATACACTTATGGTGACACATCTTCGGATTCCCTGCCTGAAAGAGACTTGCTGCAGTAGCACAATGCTTGGAGCTTGACATCTACCAAAGAAATGAAGAAGGGAAAGCATGATTGTTAGGGACCATTTTCATTAACTTTGGCACTTAAATGATGTTTGACTTTCTGGTACAATTGTATTTTTAAAATACTTTTAATTTAAATTATATATATATATAATTTGATGTGCTGTTTTTTTTAAAAATAAAAATAAAATAAAAATATTATTTTAATACATTTTCAAATAAAAAATAATTTCAGCCATGACTTAGTAATTTTATTTGTTTTTGAATGCAGAGACTACTTTGGCAATGGACCTAATGGGCTGTACCAAAAACTACGGATTGAATTATCGATCTTGGTATAAATGTGTGGGCTCGGAGAGGGAGAGAGAGGGAGAGAGAGGGAGTTCTATATACTATTGACAAGTCAACTCATTCTGTGAGGAGAAAGATATCGGGAATAGAACTGAAACCCTTGAGAAATGGAAAGGAAAAAGAACTCGGCCTCAAGGGGGGTCAATGCCACACAGTCAACAGAGTTTACTGGCCACTAGTTAGATGGTGTATGATTTATCGGTCAATTTTTTATTTTATAAAAAATATTAAAAAAATATAAGATTTAGTGCTGAGTGTGACTAAATACTAGATTTAACAATAACATTTATAATATAAATAATAATATTTCACTTGTTTGTCAAAATTCTTATATTTTTTAATCTTTTAAAAAAAATTATGATTTTTCTTCACTAGTAATAATAGTATTTTTAAAAAAAATTATTAACAATAACAATGATAATTTTTAATTTTATCCTTCAAATTAAATTTATGGTTATTTTTTAATATTAATAATAATTGTTTTCAAATTTATTAATAATACTAATTGTAATAAAAATAATAATATTTATAACATAAATAATAATATTATTAATTATAATAATAATTATTATTATAAAATAAATAATAATATTTGTAACACAAATAATACTATTTTTAATATTAATAGTTTTAATTATAATGAAAATAATAATATTTATAACACAAATAATAATATTTTTTATATAAATACTTTTAATTATAATAAAAATAACAATATTTATAATACAAATAATAATATTTAGAAACCTAAAACCCTAGAACCTTGAGTCCTAACGCAGGACCCATTACCCTTGGGTTCTGACGCGAAACCCAAGCGGGTCTACAGACCCCAGACGTGCTGATTTGTGCCCCAAGTTGAAGACACCCCGCTCACCTGGGTTTGCAACAAGGAGCCCGGGTCTTGCCTTAGCACACAAGCCATGACAGCCTTAGCCCCAGGTGTCTTTAGCTTGGGGAACAACCCCACCTCCCTACAACCTTTGGAACTCTCTGTGGCAGGGCATGCAGCCCCAGCGTCCAGTGTCTGCAGCCTGGGGCACATCCCCACCCCCTGCAACCTTTGAAACTCTATATGGCAGGGCATGACAACCATATTGCCAGGTGTCTGCAGCCCTACCATGTCCCACCAAATTTTGCACTAACCGTTTTCTCTCAAACCGTCCCTTCAATACCAAATGCATCATAATAAAAAGACAACCCCACCCCCTGCAACCTTTGAAACTCTGTGTGGCAGGGCATGACAGCCATATTGCCAGGTGTCTGCAGCCCTACCATGTCCCACCAAAATTTGCACTAACCGTTTTCTCTCAAACCGTCCCTTCAATACCAAATGCATCATAATAAAAAGACAACCCCACCCCCATGTAGTCTTTGCAACTCTTTGTGGCAATGATAGCTCTGTCATTACATTGTTTCAATCCACAGTGTCATGAATCTGATGAACAAGACTTTTGCTAACACTGTTCCAATTCAAAGTGCAATGAGTCTTGATGAACAAGACTTTCCCCGCATGATTTAACTTTATGTATAATAATGTGAGTCGCGCATTTTATGTAAGTGAGGTAATTGTTTTTTTAAATAAATATATTAGTTTTTTCACTGTATTTTTTGATATAAAAAATTCTTAATCACAAACTAAAATGCTTATATATAATTAAATAAATTGATATTTGATCATAAAATAATTAAAATATTTAATCTTACTATACGGACCTTGCATTCAATTGTGTCTAGTAGCTTTATTTCTTATAATAAATTTTTTTCAATAAAACGAGAAAAAAGTCATCAACAACAAAAAAATTAAATAAAACTATGAAGCCCAACTATCAAACAACTCAATTTTAAATGACAAAAATAAAAAAAAACTAAAAAAAACATTGGAAAAAAAAGACACGGTTCAACTTGTGCTAACTTACTAACCCCGCGACCATAGACATGAGATTATGATAGATCCATAGAGAGAAAAGTGAAAAAAAAAACAAAGAGAGAAACATGAAGATTAATTCCCCTAAAAAAATATGTTGAAGGATAAAATTGAAAAAAAAAGAGGACCAAAGTCAAACTCATGCTAACCTTCAAAATCAATGATCGTGATCATGAGATCGAGACTAATCTCATGGAAGGAAAATCCAAAAAATAACAAGCAAAACTCTCAATAAAAAATGCTTAGCGATGAAACTAGAAAAATAATTAAGAAAAAAGCAATAAAAAATCCAAGTCAACCTGGGATCAAGATAACCCTATATATAAAGAAAGTGAGAAAAAAGCACGAAGACCCGTTAAAAAAATAAATGTTGAATAATAAAATTAAAAATAAATTAATTTTATAAAAGAATAAAAAAAACAAAGTCAACTTATGTTAATCTTTGAAATCCATAATCCTGACCATGGGGTTGAGACTAATCCCATGGAATGGAAAAAAAACAACGAAGAAAAATTATCAACAAAAAAACACTAAGAGATTAAACTGGAAAAAAACCTTCTAAGATTCTCTAGCACATCTAGTGGTATTTTAAAACCTTCTTTGAGTCTAAAAGAATTTTTCACTTAAAAATGTATTAAAATATTTTTTTTAAAAGAATTATTTTTATATTAGCACATTAAAATAATAAAAATACAAAAAAAATAATAATTTGAAGATAAAAATGTTTAATAACTTAAAAGAGTTAAAAAATCAAGAAAGGAGGACAAGATAAACGTCGCGAGAGATTCCAACTCTCGCAGGGAAAACCAATGTACACAGCAGTCACGTGACCAGGAGAGTGTTTGCTTGTTTGGTTCGGGATGGCTTTAGTGTTTTTTTTTTTTTAATAAAATTCACATAAAAAACAAGTGTTTTTAACTTTTAAAAGCGTGATTTATAATTTAAAAGGGTTATATTTTTGAAAAAACCTATTACATCTTCCACCTAAACATATTTGAAGAATCAGTTTGCGATCATTTTATAAAATAAGTAAATAAATTTTTTGTATTATTTTAATAATAAAATATTTTATTAATATATTTTTAAATAAAAAATAATTTAAAAATTAATTATTACAGCGTATCTTACACGGACTGCAACTTCCAATTTGTTTGTTGAAGGTCTGGATTAATTGCGTCCTTGCATTAGTTGAAAGTGAACGCCATATATCAATGACATGTTTGAATTAATTCGACATTAATTCTTTCAGTTCAGACACATAAACTGAGGGGGAAAATGACTCCACAATCACAACGAGCTCGACGAAGAGTACTTGAAAATAACGTGACGAGAGCACAATTTAATAAATGCATCAAGTCCATGTAAAACACGTGTCCTTAAAATCTACAAAGCTTAATTCTGATTATTAGAAAAAATAAAACACAACTGCATTGGAGTGTTATGCGTGTGGGAGCACTTCATCCATAGTCACTTGAAAAAAAAAAAAAAAAAACTCAAAGAAAGGAAAAATTAATCTGAATTATTTTTTTTATTCTTTTTATAAAACATCTTCCGTCCGTAGAAAGACAAAGAGAAGGGTAATAATAATAATAATAATAATAATAATAATGGAATATTTTAGTTTCATTTTTGTTTTGTTTGAGGTTACGGTCACGAAGTGGTTTAAGGTCCACACCATTGTGCTGTGCTCTTCACGTGACCTCCCTCACCCCCTTCTTCCTTCTTCCTCCTTTCAACTATTTTCCCTCCACGGAAAAGTTTCCTGCTGTTTTACAATAGACGATGAAGTTGCTGCATTCGTAGAGAGAGGGGAACACAACTCATTCAGGACAGGGCTGGATAGAAGATATTTAGGATCTTGTCGTGACAGCATTTTGTTGCAATTGAAGAATTGGTCTATGGTTTCACTGGCATTGTTTGCTGAGGGAGGGATCTAGGGTTTCCATTGCCTACGATCTAATTCTAATCATTTCCTTTCTCCTCTCTCAATAATGGTATTTTCTTTCTCGACAATATTGTTTAATTATTTCTTCTTGCTTCATGCTGAATTATTGAAGGGAATTTGTAAAGGTTTTAGAAATATCTGTTGCTTTTTATAGATAATTAAAAGTACTCAGAGTTTAGTATTTTTATTGTATAAAGTGTTGTGCAATGTCTAGAGAGTAGATAATGTGAGTAGAGTGTTATTCTAACCGTAATCCTGCCCAGGGAGGCCAACCAAACTCTTTGGACATTGTTAGAAACTCATGAAACTGACAATCAAATCAACATTCTGACTTACCGAAAGTAATTTTTGGAACTTGTGAATTGGAACATGTGGTAAGTAATCTTTGAACTCGTGATTTGGAACATGTGGTAAGATATGTCAAGGGCTGTAGCCAGAATTCGTAACTGATTTAAATGTATAGAGTGTGTAGCCTGATGATGGTCAGTTGAGCTGAATAATATTTTTCTTATGAGATTCTGTTCGTAGTAGCAGTTATACTTGCTCCAGCCGCTTCTGTGTTTGGGTGGATGCAATTTTTTTTTTTTTTAAATGCTGCTTCATGCTCATAAATGAGACTTTAGTGCTTTACTCACTCGGGTTGATGTTCCAATGAACTGGCAGGCCACACAGGCTGCTCAAGGCAGTTCAATAGTTGGATCTTTTGTTTAGGTGGAGGATCCTGAGGAAGCATGGATGGATGGGGAAGTTGTGGAAGTTAATGGTGAAGATATTACAGTAAACTGTGCATCAGGGAAGATGGTGAGTTCTTTCCAGGAACTTGTATCAAGTTTTTATAATAGAATTGAGAATATTCTTGTTTATTAAAAAAGTTTGTTCTTCAAACCCCCTTCCCACCCACCCAATTTATGATTTCCGATCTGATAGACCCAAATGGTTTCCTTTCTGCATTCAATGTCTGATCTAAAATATATATGGTTTTATTGACTAGTTCAATCAAATGCTTCCAGTGTGAAGGGTTTGGGAGGTAGTATTTCTGTTTTGGCTTGTAGCAAAACAAGCTTCATGCTTATATATGTACTCTTATGATTTCAGAAACCTGGCGGCATCATTGCTCTTCTTGACGAAGCTTGGTATGTATGTTATAGAAAACAGTGGACAACAACCATTCATCCCGTTTAATTGATGCAGACATTAAAGAGTATTTTGGTTTGTTAAGAAATTTTCCTTTGATGTTGTAGTGACATATTAGCTTTTGTTTATTGTTTGCAGTATGTTTCCTAGATCAACACATGAAACATTTGCAGAAAAGCTTTATCAGACTTTCAAAGACCACAAACATTTTAGCAAGCCTAAGTTAGCACGCAGTGACTTCACCATTTGTCATTATGCTGGTGATGTAAGTATGGTCTGGTTTTTGGTTCATATGAGAGTGTGCCACAATATTAGTTCTTCATGTAGCTACTAAAAAGTGAAGCACAACCAAATACTCATCCCAGGAGAATTTTGATTGTAGGTGACAAACCAAACTGAACCTTTTCTGGATAAGAACAAAGATTATGTTGTTGCGGAGCATCAAGCTCTCCTGAGCGAGTCCAAGTGCTCCTTTGTTTCAGGCCTGTTTCCGCTATTGCCTGAGGAATCTGCCAAAGCATCAAAATTCTCATCAATAGGTTCTAGGTATAAGGTCAGTCTATGTTCTAGTGTGCATAAGTTTAATGTGTGTTATAACATTTTTAACATATTTCTGTTTTAACTCTATCTCTCTACAGAAACAACTACAAGCATTGCTTGAAACACTGAGTGCCACAGAGCCACACTACATGCGTTGTGTAAAGCCAAATAATGTTCTAAAGCCTGCCATCTTTGAGAATAATAATGTTTTACAGCAACTACGTTGTGGGTAATATTCAATATCGTGGCCATTTCATGTGTCATGGCATTTCTTCAGTGATAAAAACCATGTTTGTCATGTATTGTTTATCCGATTCCAGGGAGTGATAGAGGCAATTAGGATTAGCTGCGCTGGATATCCCACAAGAAAGACATTTGATGAATTCGCCTGTTGTTTTGCCATTCTGGCACCAGATGTGCTGCATGGCAGGTAGCTTTTTAAAATTTTCTCGTTTAAATTTGTTTCATACTTCTAGTTTTTTTTTATTCTTTCTTGAATGTGAATTGCATTTTTTTTTCTTTTCATTTTCTAGTATTTATTCCTTGATAGCTGTGATGAGGTTAGTGCTTGCAAGAGGCTTCTAGAGAAGGCGAAACTTGAAGGTTATCAGGTATATTTTTGTTAATTCCTTTTAAGTTAATGAATAATTGTAAGATACTGTTATAGCCTTCGCAATTCATTTATAATCCATTTACAACTATCTGAATGTTCATCCATTACATGCTCACATGAATATGTGCATGCGAAGAATGACTATCAGTCAGGCAATGAATCCGTGCTGAAATCTTGTTTAATATTATGAGCTCTCTTTGGAATTTATAGCTGTACAGTATTTCTGCTGTTATAAATTGTTGGGCTAAACCATTCAAACACCCTTGAACTATAGGCCATTTTGATTGACACCCCTGAATTATTTTTTTTCTTATGTCAGATCTTGAATTATATGGTGTTTTGATTGACACCCCTTCTGTTACGTTCTGCCCAATTAGTCATTAAATATCACATACAAGGTACATATGTTTTCCTTAAAAACTACAAAAAAGTCATAAAACTGCCAAGAGTTTTTAATATTGGTGAGGGTCGATTTTTCTAATTTTTTTGACCAATTTTTTTTTATGATATTTTGATATTTTATAAGAATACATGTGCAGCTCGCATGTTATTTAACAGAAAAATGGATGGACTGTAATGGAAGGGGTGTCAATCAAAACTCCTTCAGGGTGGTCAATCAAAATGACCTGTAGTTCAAGGGGTGTTTGTACGGATTATCCTAAACTGTTGTTATTGCATATTTTCTACGTATGGAATAAACTAGGATGCAGTGTTTATCAGATGCTAAATTCCCAAGATAATTAAAGAATGTCTTATTGAATCATTTCAATTGCAGATTGACAAAACAAAACTTTTTCTTAGAGCTGGTCAGATGGCGGAGCTACATGCTCGTTGAAGTGAGGTGTTAGGAAGATCAGCATGCACCATCCAGAGGAAAGCTCGTTCATATCTCTGTTGCAAAAACTTTATCTTGTTGCAGCAGTCTGCCATTCATATCCAAACTTTGTGTAGAGGTATCAGTAGCTTCATATAAATGCATCCCTTAGTTAATTTGACTGTAGATGATACACAGGAATATTTTTATAGTGGTTCTATAGCCATAAAATTAATGAATTTATAATGTATTGGTCAATGATTGAAATTGTATCAACTCATGCTTTATTTAATTTGAAGTAGCATGTAATAAGTTTGCCTGAGAAGAGAAACTACTTGTTTGAAAATCCAGAAATATTCTCGCATGTATCTTGCGAGTAAAGCTTACAACAACTTGCGCTTCTCAGCTGTCTCCATTCAGTCAGGTATACGTGGAATGGCTGCTTGTTATGAGCTTTGGCTCAGGAAGCAGATGAGAGCTGTGATTGTCATTCAGGTTAATTCCAAATCCTTATACAAGAAATTGGTTATTGTTTTCTTTTGTTCCTTTTCTTTTTTTGTGCTCTTCATTTTACCTTCTTTCTTCAATCTGGAAAGTGATGGTGTGAAGTGAGTAGAGAGTGAAACTTATTTATTTTGCAAGAGCTGTCTAGCCATTCCATATAGTTGGGCAATAGATGATTGTGAGTTTGTTAGAATATTTATGACAACAGCAGTGTATTTTATTTTCAATAAAAATAATTCATCCAAGGGTTGTGCAACCAGGGGCGGAGCCACGTAGGGTAATGAGGGGGCAATTGCCCCCTTAATCTTTTTTTTTTCTTTAATTCCTTTTATATTAATATTAATAATATCTAGCAGATTTTTTTTTGTTGGTTATCAATTAATCTAAATTAGCTATTGTTAACTTTAGAGGTGAGAAAAAAATCAAAAAACTAATTAAATCTAAAAAATAAAAAAAAAATTAACCGAAAAAACAAAACTGTGAAAAAAACCAATTAACCCAAGTTAGTTTTTTCATTTTGAAAGTATTCTTACATTAATTTTATTTAATATGAGTTGGTACATATATTTCAAATTAATTTCTCTATATAATGCATATCTATATAATATATAATATCAAGTATTTGTTAATAGTTTGCCCCCTCATTTAAAAAATCCTGGCTCCGCCACTGTGTGCAACACTAGAACAATGGACACGCCACGGTGTATGTCTATGCAAATGTGAGGTATTATTTTGCTTAGGGACATGGGATTAAATCTTGTCTTTCTAGAGTGACTTAAGGGGTGGGATAGAGCTACCCAAAGTTGAGCCAACCAGCCTTTGAACAAATCACCTGACATAATTTGCCATGGTCTTTGCTGGCAATTCAGTCAGTTGCTGCGCATCTGTTGATTGGATTTTTTATTTATCTTATACTATATAGGCTTTCTTACTCTTATTGGAGCTCATGCTTTGTCAGAGTCAATGCTGAAAACACTTGGCTCTATTTCATTATTTGAGGTTAAAGCGAGCAGCAATCGCCACTCAATGTGCCTGGAGAGGGCAGGTTGCACGTAAAGAATTGCGGAAGCTTAAAATGGTGACCTCTTCTTTCTTTAATTTCTACTTTCTTCTCCAATAAATTATATCTAAGATTGCAAATCCTGTTTTGCAAATTTATTCTCCATTTTTTTTCCATGCACTGTTCTGTAACTAATCTAAATAGTGGATGACTTTTAGTTTTATTTTTCTTTCTCAAAATAAACTTGGGTCTCATAGCTGGTTGGGATTACCGCTGCAGAAAATTGGTTATTTTATTTATGAAGGGAACCTTGTGTTTTCAGCTAAAGTAATTAATTAATTCTCTCTCAAGTTTGCTAACATCCCTCCTTGATCTTTGGGCTTCCGCATATTTTCTTTTACTTGAAATGCCCCCTGTAAAGTTTCTCATTAATCGAATTTCATACTTGGAGAAGAACTGATAAACTTGTGAAACTATTTATCTTGCCTCATTTGCGTGCATGTTTGGGTAACGTAACATCTACAATTTGAATCATTTAGTCTTTTCTCCAGCCTAATTCCATCCTCGAATTCTCAATTTGTTCAAATTTTAGGGCCCCATCCCTTTGTTTTCTAAAGAAGTTATATTTGCTACCATGTCATTGTCTCGTCCAATATGTCTGCAGGCTGCTAAGGAGACTGGTGCTCTCCAAGCTGCAAAAAGCAAACTGGAAAAGGAAGTTGAAGAACTAACCTGGCGTCTGCAGCTGGAAAAACGAATGAGGGTAGGGATGTTTGTTTGCTTGGCTTTCTCTTTTCTTCTAAATAATGAACCACATCATATGAACTCAACTTCCCTCTTATTTGTATGATATCTTAATAACTATGTGTGAAAAAAATATTCAAACCTCTGTTGAGCTCCAGAGAGAGATGAGATAATTAATAATTTAGCCATTCACTTTGTGCTGAGGAATACAGTGTTGAAGTTAAAATTACAATCTAGAATGCACGTATGGATATGCTAGCTGTGTCTATTGACTAGAAGCATGAAGTTGATTGGATTTATTCATTTTCCAGTATTTTGTTTTCTTTATTTTGTGTAGCTATTTGGTATTTACTGTTTGTAAGTGATGCTTCTATTGAATGCAGGCTGACCTAGAGGAATCCAAAACACAGGAAATGCAAAATTATGTACAGCATTGCAAGAAGTGCAACTTGAACTCCAAGAATCTAAAGCTCTACTAATCAAGGAATGCGAGGCTGCAAAGAAAGCAGCTGAACAGTTCCCAATCACACAGGAAGTCCCAGTTATTGATAATGAACTGGTGAATAAACTTACTGCCGAAAATGAAATGCTCAAGGTAAAGCTTTTATACATTGCTATTTGGATCTGTTACAGGCTTGCAAATGACTGTATATGCATTGCTTAAATATGACAGGATTTAGCATCCAAAAATGAAGGAGAAATAAGAAAAATCTTCATGTTTGAGGTACATGTCTCAACTTTCACTTGAATGGTGTTTCGTGGATGATACTTTGTAGGCTATGGTAAGCTCAATGGAAAAGAAAATTGATGAAACAGAGAAGAAAAATGAAGAGACAAATAAGCTTAGTGAAGAGCGACTGAAGCAGGCTTTGGATGCAGAGTCAAAGATAACTGAGCTGAAAACAACCATGCAGAGGTTTCTACAGTGATTTCTATTTATGTCAAAAGTAGTCAAGTACTTAAATTGCATTTTAAGTCAATGTGGAAGCAGGATAAAGGGATTTTTCCTTGATAACTTGGGGTTAATTATATGAATTTAAATTATTGACAATATCCTTTCTCAGGCTTGAAGAAAAAATTTCTGACTTGGAAGCTGAGGACCAAGTTCTGTGGCACCAAGCATTGTTCAGTTCATCTTCAAGAAAAATGTCGGAACATTTAGAAATTACCTCCCTGGTAAAGTGCTTGCTATTTTTTTTAAATTACTCCTTTTCTCATGCTAGGCTTTGGAAGCTTATTAATTCTTTTCCTTCTCTTAAACTGCTGCAGCATCTAGAAAATGGTCATCATGTTTGTGAAAAAAATAATGATACATAATTTAATTTTATTTAAGACTTGTTTACCATTGTCTGAATATTCCTGTATTAACTATCGTCCTGATTGAGCATACTTCTTCAGGAACCACCAACCCCAGCTAAAAGGTTTGGTACTGATGCTGACAAAAGATTGAGGAAATAACAGATTGAACGGCAACATGTACATGCTTAAAGTGGGAAAAACAGTTCTTTTTTCCTGATATATTTTTGGTTTGGGAGTTTAAATGGTTTGATGTAATCTTGATTTGTTCATTTTTTTTCCTGTGATGTAGGAGAGTGTAGATGCTCCGATCAAATGTGCGGAGCAGAATCCTGGGTTTAGTCAAGGAAAACCAGTTGGAGCCTTTACCATTTACAGATGCCTTGTCCACTGGAGATTGTTTGAAGCAGAAAGAACTAGTGTATTTGATTGTCTTATTCAGATGATTGGTTCTGCTATAGAGGTAACTTGATTTTCTCCTTTCATGCTTGATTTATTTGAAAATTGTCCTGCCTCTAAACCAAACCACAGCACAGGTAACTGAAGAAAAACGGAATTGTTTTCGAGTTCTGTGATTTGATTTGATACCTAACATGCTTGATGTTGTTAATGTAATGCTTGCAGAACCAGGATGACATTAATCATATGGCATACTGGTTATCTAATACCTCGATGTTGTTGTTCTTACTTCAACGGACTTTAAAAGGCAGTGGTGCAAATCCAAATTTGCCTCCACCTCCAACATCATTTTTGGGAATGATGGCAAAGTAATGAGATACCCTCCAGAAATTTCTTTTGTAGTAATGCTCACAGAAAAATGATTTAATAATCTTAAATCATGTAACTACATTTTGAAGACACATAACTCTACTTTAATTCACAAAATTGCATTCTTCTTTAATTCTCAAAATTTTATTTGATGTCCTGCTTATGCAAGTGACCTGATATTTTCTCAGAGTTTCCGTTCATCGCCTTCTTCGGCCAATCTTAAAATTGGTAAAGATATACAGCTGGTCGAGGCTAAGTATTCAGCTTTGCTTTTTAAACAGCAGCTGACAGCATATATGGAGAAGATGTATGGCATCATTCGAGATAATTTAAAAAAGGATTTATCACCTCTTCTTTCTTCATGTATCCAGGTAAACTGACCTTGATTCTACATTTATGAATCTTGCCATGATGTATTTAATGAGTTTTTTTTTTCTCCCTATCAGTAGATGGGCGAGCCTGTTGCATTTTTTCAATGATTTAAAATCTTCCATAATTTATGCTGTAATGTTTTGTTAAAAACTAACAGGAATGAAATGATTCATTGCATGGACCATTGAAATCCATTTTTATGTTAACCATAGATTTTGATTAAGTGTCATCCTCTATTGAGATTTTACTTTTGTTGCTTATCTTGCCTTTCCTTTTTCCCTTTGGTTTTCTTTTGTAATTAGATTTGTAAACTTTTCATGTTGTTGCATTGATGTATTCTTATGCAAATGTTTGAAGATATCTGCTATAGCATTCGGATGTTGGAATACAGATTTGGAAACCAGTTTTTTCCTTGGCTTGAATGCATGTTCTTTTTAATTTTTACTATCAAGAAAAATGACAATGGTAACTGCGAACCTTGGTCAAAAATATCAACTAAGCCTACCCTCCGGGTATTCAGAATTCATCTAACTGCGAACCTTGATCCTAATTTCGTCCCAGACGTTCTAGGTTTATGGTAACCATGGTCTATACGTTTGGAGTTTGATATTCTGTAATTTGCTAAAAAATCACTAGTTTTGAGAATGCTAACTTGTTCTTTTGCCTCAGCAATCTCGTCACCTGACACTATAATTTATTAGTTTTTCCAGTCCTTTTCCCCATATTTAAGTTGAATTGTACTTTAGTATTTTTATAAACCATCATCCCCTTTGTAAAGTTTAGTTGGGCATATGAAATTCTGCATTAGCTGCTTTTCTGCTTTGCTCAAATAGAAATGATTCTTTCAATTGTATTTTTTACTATCCTAGTTCAGCATACCGTTTCCTTCCAGGTTATACACTAGAAATGGAGAATTTCATATGATGAAATTACAAATGACCTTTGCCGGTATGCCTCTCCCTCCCTCCTGTCTCTCACAGAGAGCGCGCGCGCACAGACGCATCTTGAATTGACAAAATATCATAGCTGCTGGAGAGCTAGTTATGACAGCAAAATTCAATTAAAAGAACTTGGTGGAAGCAGGCGCATTGTTTGGCAATTTGTCATTTATGAATCAAAGGATAATGATAGCAATACTACACTCTTACTAACTGCTGTGGCGGTGGCAGCCAGTGACAGGTGTTGTGTGGTTCATGATAAAATGTGATAGATCAATTTAGGGATCACCATGTGTGATTTTAGTGATTGTTGGTAAAATGTCTATACATCTTGCATTACTATGTGAGCAATTGCCAAGTTATAGTTTTTCTGGTTAATATATCAAGATTGACATGCTCTGCATCATTCAAACTCTCTCTCTCACATCATTTCTTCCTGGTTTCAGGTCCTGAGTGTTCAACAGTTATACAGAGTATGTTCTTTATACTGGGATGACAACTACAATACTCTTAAGTGTATCTCCCGATGTAAACTGGATTGGATTGATCATTACACATTAGATTTTGTAGTTTAAGTTGCCCAGGTATTGATCTAAATATGTTAATTTTTTATGTGTTACTGCATCTTGTTTTTGTGTGGGTGATTTCCAGCATGAAAATACTAACAAATGATTCGAATGATTTAATGGAACAAAAATTTCTTCACTAGAACAACATTAAACAAGATAAAATTGATTTTTATACAAGATACACTAAACAACTTCACAAAAAAATTATCATGTTCCTTCCATTATGATCCGACATACCAAAATTATCAACTTCCTCTTACTGAACGAGCAGCGGTTGTTGCCGAAGAACAATGCCCTCGGTCTTCAGTACTTGCACGAGGTGTTGATGGCAGAATCTGTTAAATTCAGAGTCAGATGCTTTAGAACTAGATTGTAATTATATTCAACAGAGACAAGTTGAAGTGTTTTGGTTCGGATAACATTTTCTACCGAATAGACTGTAATTGTATTCAACTAACAGAGAGAATTCAAAGTGATATGGATCGAAAAACATTTTCCACCTCTACAGTACATATCTCTGGGAAAAGGAAGGAAAAGAAAAAAAGAAGCGAAGAGTTCTGTTATCTGCCATTGCCGAGTCGTTTCTCTGGTTTAACTTCGATGCATGTCATCAGCTCTCGTCTCAATCGAATGTCATGGTAATCGACTCAAATAAAATATTCCCAGTTCGAATAGGAAACTAAACTTTAATTATTGAAATTTATGTCGAGGTTTCATCTGAGGCCAACATTTGAAGGACAATTTCTGTGACAGGATAAAAATTAAACAGTGACGAAGACTTACCGAATGATTAATTTACCCGGGCAGCACATGCCGCTACTGAACTCCGAAAACAATCCCATTAAAGGCCTTGCTTGACCGGTTCTTCTTGGCCAGATTCTTCCACCATTCATGTGCTCACATGGTGCTGCCATGTTTCAGTTTCTGATTCTCTCATTTGGCAGAAGGTGTGACTGAAGATTATTTGTCCGATACTCTTTCAGTTAATACAGTTATAGAGTTAGTTGCATGTTGATATACTTAAACATATTTCTTTCTATTTGTCATAAATAAATTAATGCATCGAATTATTCAACCATATATCATCATTTTTCTCGGATCATTCCACATTATAAACCTTTGTTTGGGTATATTTGACTAAATGGATTTGTGTGCATTCATTGAGGTGAGGTTGCTCATGGAAACTGCATTTTTTTTTTAATTTAATTTTGGCTTGATCAGGGAAATTCAAATTTTTTTTTTATTACAATCTCTTTAATAATTAAATTTTAGATGATAATATGGAGAGCAAATCACTTATCAACCTTGCTAAATCTCCAATTGGATTAAAAATAGTTCCAACAACCTCTCTAATTCTTCTTGTATTTTTTTTTTCTCCTTCAGAAGATTCATCATGGTAGAGGGGATTGCTCTTCCCTTTCCAAAACTAAATTTCTTACTCTATTTAACAAGTTAGCTAACAGCCACAATAATTTCTCATATCCTAATTAATTGCATATTTCGGCTCAAGCGAATCTCGTATATAATACTTTGAAAGAGTATTTGAATATTGTAGGAGGAGGTCGTTTATGATTTTTAAATTCAAGAAACAATCAAAAGAACGTGGCCGCATCTTAACATACTAACCTTCACATGATCATCTCTAGCAAGTTTCTGCGTATTTTTCCTAAAGATATAATTGAATCCTGCTCAGCAAAAAAGAGCTCTTGGCTTCTTCTTTTTTTATTATAAACATTTGGCTTTTTTCATAAAAAAAAATTAATAAAAAACCTAGTTATAAAATCTTGGATCGACCCAACTAATATGGGCCTTAACAAGTTAGGGTTGAAGAAAAATATGAGTGATTTAACTTGTCACGTCAAAAATATAGGTCAACTTGCAGCGGTGAGTAAAATCCAATTCTCATCTTGTTAATTTTTTTTTAAAGTTCTGTAAAACAAGTTGTTTTGATATTAAAAAAAAAAAATTGAGTTAAATCTTCTAACCCATGATTAGGCTTTGTCCCGAGTAGACACTTCGGTTGGATTTTATAGCTATAATAAAAAAAGATATTTAGTAAAATTCTAAAAATGGTTTTGAAAGTTTTTTACAAAATAAAGCTTTTAAGGTTTTCATTTTTATATTTTTTTCAAATTAGATTTATTGAGGATTGAACTTTATAATTTTTTTAAATTTATTTTTTATAAAATTATCTTAGTTTTATAACTTAGATTGCAAGTTTAACGAGTTAACTCTGTTAATTCAAGTTTTTTCCTCTTTTTTAATTGATTTTTTTTCTTCAATTTCATCCATCAATATTGAGTTGATTGAAAAATATGTTTCTTGATTTGTTTTGATTTGCTTTTTATGAGATTATTTTTTTCTCATGACAAAGGTCATGGATTTGGTAGGTTAACACAGGTTAACTCGAATTATTTTTTTATGTCCTTTTTTAATCTATTTTCAATTTCAATTTTATTCTTCAATATTAGGTTTATTGGTAATTGGACTTCATAATTTTGTTTTCAATTTATTTTTAATGAGGTTATCCTAATCTTATAATCTAGATCGCAGATTTGACGAGTTAACTCGGCTGACTCGAGTTTTTTTTCTACTTTTCCTAATTAACCTTTTTTTTTTTTAATTTCATCATTCAACATTTGATGGTTTGAAAATTAAACTTCATGATATGTTTTGGTTTGCTTTCTATGGGGTGATCTCCATCTTATGACTTTTTTTTTTCAATTTCATCATTCGATATTGAATGATTTGAAAATTAGACTTCATGATTTGTTTTGGTTTGCTTTCTATGAGGTGATCCCCATCTTATGACTTAGATCACGAGTTTAGTGAGTTAACCTATGTTGACTCGAATTGTTTTGTTGTGCCTTTTTTAGTCGATTGTTTTTCAACTTCATCTTAATTTTAACATTGTGTTGATTAAGAATTAAGTTTCATAATTTGTTTCGATTTACATTCTATTGGGTTATCTCGGTCATATAAACCCGGTCGCAAGTTTGACAGGTTAACCCGGGTTGACTCGAGTAATTTTTTAATTGAATTGTTTTCAATTTTATCCTTCAATATTGAGTTTATTGAAAATTGAGTTTCATAACTTATTTTGATTTGTTTTTTATTAGGTTATCATGGTTTCATAATCTAATATACGGATTGGTTGGTTAACACAAGTTGACGCGAATCGATCTAATATGTTATCGTCTCAATATTTACCATAAAACTCATCTTGAATATTTATTTTGAATCAAACTATATTTTTATCGGTCATCTAGATTATTTTTAGATCCGTCAAGTCAACATGGTTATATTTGATTAATTCTCGTACAATTTAAAATTCTTTTATACTAGAAAATACATTAACAACACCTTAGATTTTTTTTATATGTTTTAAAAAATAATTAACCTAGTTGCAACTTGCAACTAATTAGGTAGCATGCATTATGGATAATGCTCGATCCATCAAAATTAGGATACCCTTTCTTGAATTAATTAACGGGGGTTCACATTGGATTTATTCATAATCTCACTCTTGAGGATAATGATGCTAGTAATAATCAACTGAGAGCAATTCAAGCGGGCCATCTATCATCATCCCTGGGGTTGCGAGGAGGGAAGGGAAAGGAGGGATCATGAGGACCGGAAGTTGAGATGTTCTCCTTATTTGGTAAGAATGATCGAAATGCAAGAGAGGATTTGAACTACCATCCATCCTTCTTCACTTGAGCTCTGTTCTTCGAATGGATCCCAAGTCTTTCATTGAACAATCCACATCCAAACTAATGAACTCATAAAAAATGGTTTTTATGATTAATGTGAAAGCTAAATGTACTTACCAATTAATATAATAAGCCCGAAAGTTTCTTCAAATCCATTTAATTAATTTCCCTTTGTTTCCTAGCGACCCACATGACCTAGGAGTACCAAATCCTTAACATAACAAGAATATTGACAATATTATCAAAAAAAAAAAAAAACAAGAATATTAACAATAAAATAAAGATGATGGAGCCGCAAGAAAGATATATAGTTGAGTAAGAGCAAACCCCATCATGGCATTTGGATCACTTGACCGAAATTAGGCTTCATTCATTAATTCAAACTTCACGACCGACCTCATCATCAATCTAATCCTATCATTGGAGACCGTGCTTTAATATTAATTAGGGAGTGATATTCCGAGAGAAGGAGCCCGCCCCTCTGCCCTATAGTGATTTGCCTATAATCCCAATATTAATTAATTTTCCTGGGCTTTTAAACTTGTTTACGATCCCTTAATTCTTAATTATAACTTCTGGTTTGTTCTCTGAGGACTGAGATTTTTTCTGATAATTTTATTAACTATATTCTTGTCAATAATAGAGAAAAAAAAGAAAAACCATTATTTGAAAATAAAGCAATGATCTTCTAACTTACTAATAAAGCTCTCGATCGATTATTATATATATAAAAAAAACAGTGATTAATTCTTGTGATTCAAATCAGTGATCACAAAGTCAAATAGGAGATGTACATGATTATGCATATGCATGGTTTGTAACATGGGGGCTAATTATAAGGTCAAGCAATGTGGTTTCCGCTAATGATGCATGCCTTGGCTTATTGACTATATATACTTGGGAAGAAAATTCTTGAATGAATTTAGTATTCCACTCTTGAACTTCGCAGCTAACTTCTCACGAATCCATGTGAGCCTTGACTAAATTAGTGCGGAGGATCGTATATTAGCTACCCTCTAAGACATTTTATCAAAATATGAAAGCAGTACTACTAGAGCTTTCACATAATTTACAAGGATACAAATTAAGGAATATAATAGATCCTCTAAAGCTATGATCTTATGGCCGGTCCCTTTCCTAATCATTGTTTAAGCTAAACGATATCGGTTTTTCCCTGTCGAATCTTATTAACCCGATCTTGGACGCACATTTTCGGTCCTCAATTCTGTCGACGATCGAAACGGACAAGAACCTCCAAAGAAACGTTTTCCATGCTCTCAAGGGAGTGGGAAATTTAGAGGGAAAGGAGTGGGAATCATTAGCAATGTATTCATTTGGGTAAGAAAATTGTCAAAGATGAAGCGTTTATGGTGTTTTGGAAAAACAAAAAAGTGTAAATAAATGATAATAGCGGAACCAAGATTAGTGTCATAGTCAATATTACATCATTGGCCATATAAATACTTGTTAATTTATCCTCTCATGTCCTTTAACCCAAAAGTTTAAATTAAGGAGTAATTATGAGATAATCAACGACATGTCTTTTTTCATGTCTTTTCTATGTAGGATAGTTACCACTTTTATGTATACTCAACGACACATAATTAACGAATACAATATGAGAGATAATCGAAACAACTATACTGGAGTTTGATATTGTTACCGACAGACACACTGTCAGTTTGATAAGGTAAAATCTTAGTTTTGGTGTTCAACATACATGTTCTAGATTCAACTTTCGTATAATTAGATTGAATCTTTCTCGTATTAGGCACTATTAGGCAGATCATTTATATCTAATAATCTAATGTATCCATGAAAAACAATATCCTTACTTACAACTTCAACATCTTGTAAAAATAATAACTATAATGAAGTGAGCTCTGAAGGGTGTAGTTCAACTGATCAAATCCTGAGTTTGCTTTCTAGAGATTACCAGTTCAAGTCCCACAAATCTCAGGACCACTGGAGGCTTAAATGGTTGTTAACTTTAGGACCTGTGTGATTAGTTAAGGTACGTGCAAGCTGGCCCGAACACACATATTATTGGAGGTTTAAATGGTCGTTAACTTTAGAACCCGTGAGATTAGTTGAGGTACGTGTAAGCTGGCCCGGACATCTACATTAATAATAATTAAAAAAACTATAATCAAGTGATGATGTTAGTGATACAAATTTGCATGTGAGAGTATGCTTAATTGTGCCTTGTCTGTTTTTAGATATCTAAGGATGATGAAGAACAGATATCCCAAGAGTTCACACATGTCTAACTTACGATCGATGATCAGTCATAATCCCTATTAAAGGACCCTACAGCGCATATTTAATGGAAACGGATAGGTACTCAAGGATGGGTCTTGTTGCAGTATCCTCAGCTCATCTTTCTTATTATTATCGCGATGATTCGTGTATGATTGGTAGCTCTTCTTGTTCTGATGTTGCTATCAACGAGCTCATGCAGCACATCATGAATTAATATAGCTAGCCCACCTAGCTTGAGCACACACTTCTTGATGCTCTATCAAGAAAATGAAAGTGATCATCATCAGAAAGAAAAGATTTGCGATCGACCCCATGTTGATCGCATATTAATTAGCAACAATATCATAGTCACAAATATCATAGTCACAAGGTAGGCCATTAACCCAAGCTGGCTCAAGCAAAGCTTCCGAGGCATTGGAAATTATGGGAACTCGGAAACTGGGAGTGCGTGATCATCACAATATCCACTCTTCTCTATCACACCCTCAACTCTCGACAAAGGATAAATACTTCTTTTTTTCCCCCCCGATGAGGGATACAATGGGTTTCGAGTACACAACGGGGCCTTTTTAATTTCAAATTCTCTCCCTTTCCCTTCTAACAAGGCTTAATCTTGAAATCTCTTTATAGAAATTCCACATTGTACGTAATTGTTTGATCACGACTGCTTTCTTTATTGTGATAATTACTATTTAACTCACAGTAAAAACATACAATGCACCAAGACCTCCTTCAAATTTTGGTTCAACCTCTTTCATTAATTGAATCACACATTGAATATTACTGTCTTTGTATTTTGATTTGCTTGGATATATAATTAATGAGAAAGCTAGATCACGTCCATGTACACAATTTAATAATCTGGTCCTTTTCTTTTGATTCTAAATCGTCTAGGGGATGGCATAACAGTTTTGGAATGATGATTTCTGTTCATTTCGAAGCTTATAGAGATATGAACCCAAGAATCCCCAAACGCTAACCCTATCTTTGCATGAAAACAGTGAAGATTATAGATGAAATCAAAGTTCCATGCACATGCAGCTGCCTCTTTTTCCCATGAAAACTCCCTGTATCCGGCCACTTGCCAAAATACTATAAGCGATGTTACATTATTGGTTTATGATTCAATGTCATATTCTTCATAAACATTCGAGAAGTTCAGAGAAATTCTTTAGCTGTATGCCATGATACGCACAACTAAGAAACGTGGTTCGGGTGGTCCAAGGGCCACATGTTTGCGTGCAAGAACAAAGTATGCAAAGCAAGGGTATGTGGTTCCAGATTCCAATGGAGGAATTGAGTCCTCCTAGTGAAATAATCAAGCTCCTCTTACCCACAAAATCAACTAATTCACGTGGGCACATTGTGCTAATCCTCCTCGTCGACGTCGGCTTTACTTCTTGGACATTGAAGTTGGTCGATATTTATACAGATGGATGTTCTCTTAAATACTAGAAAGGTACTTCGTCCAAACTCAAATCTCTCCTCTCTAAAATCAGGACAAGAGAATAGTTGTCAAGTTTCGCTTTCCAAGAGTTAATCCCCTCTTGCTTTTGCCAATTTTGGAAGTCAACAACAAATTATTTCCATTCATTGTGTAGAACTTACGCGATATCTTGGTCTATCGAACCATTAATTCCTCGTATATTTACTTTCTGATCTTCACTTAATTTCTTGCTCTTTTATTTTTCTTTGGAATATATCCGTGAGTTTGTTACACTTATGTTATTTTTGTTAAATATAATGATGTGTAAGTAACTAGACAACTTAATTATGTGCAAATTAATCATTGACTACTTAGCAATTTCTTCAAGATAAATTACTACAAAAATTAGACAACTCTTGTGCACAAATCTTTTAGATTAATGTGGATATCTGGGCTAACTTGTACGTACCTTAACTAATCTCACGAATCTTAAAATTAATGACCATATAAGTTTTCAATAGTCCTGAAATTTATAGGACTCGAACCGGTGATTTTTATGCACAAATCTTGCTATACTATTAAATAGAGTGTTATCTAATTAACCCCATATTTAAATATAGGAATTAATTAAGATCAATTCTTTTCTTTTAAAAATATATATTATTATCTAAAAAAGCTCTTTTTTTAATTATATTATATATCTTGGATATCTGTCTTTAATTAATTTCCCACCCGCTGTTGATTATAATTACTATATATATATGTCAAATCTTGGAAATGCGTAGCCGCATCATCGCATGTTTCAAACCCAACCATTAAACTTTCTTGGTACTTGAAGAAGCTGCATTTCATCCACGCACTAAGCTAATTAACAATTAGTATCACACAAATGGCTCAATATGTTACAACGAGACAATTCAAAATAACTGAATCATGCCCTTGAGGGTCCAGTTGTTGTGGTCAATCGTGTGACTTGTTCCGCCCCCGTCCCGGGTTCGACCCTCTATGTGCACGCCTGTCACCCCCGCGGTGCCTTACCTGCTCCTGGGCTTGCAGGATGTCCAGTGGGCCGTGGGGAATAG
>Ga0307518_10000409_pt1 | contig 33019 bp, 49 predicted proteins | sample 25_EM_MG_FD_203889 | JGI IMG/M metagenome (GOLD analysis project Ga0307518, IMG submission 203889) | Populus trichocarpa ectomycorrhiza microbial communities from riparian zone in the Pacific Northwest, United States - 25_EM | ecosystem: Host-associated > Plants > Roots > Unclassified | place... | reverse complement strand
CATTTGCTAGTCAATACTACTCGAAAGTTTTCCTACTGAATATTTGCGCTCCGACATTAGATAATGCTCTGCACCTCCCTTATATGGTTTATTATATAAGCCCGTCAGATTTATTGTCTTGCAACCCATTATTATTTCATAGTCCGACGTGTGGCTGACATTGTTTACAAATGTTTTCTTGCAGCCTCTACTTCGAGTGTGAGGTATTTAAGGTTGGCAGTGTTTGAACTTCCGCATAGCCACTCGGTCTTTTCCATTAATACCCCTAGGATGCCGCCTCACACTCGAAGTAGAGGCTGTGAAGGAGCCTGATGCCCATCCAGAAAAGGGAACACTTTCAAAGTTGGGAGGTTCTCACGATATAAGGTTATCCCAGAACCCTTGCAAGGGAATTTGTAAGCACCCAAGGGCAAACCGACCCTAACACATGGGAAATTTCAATGTTTTAACCAAGGTAGAATATAAATCAGAAGACAATTGCAAAATATTATATTTTAATAAAGGATTATCTGTTTTGTACAAGTTTTTATTTTGAGGTGTGTCAGAAACTATTTGCAATATGTTATATTGTACAATTACATTCTGAATCAACTTCTACCCATGTCAGAATATTGAAATTTTCACTGTAGCTAGTTTTGGGTTACCTGCTCACTTACAAAGTAGCCCAGATGGGTAGGTGATAGAGTGGCTGGGACCTACTGTGGGAATTTCAATATTTTGACAGGAGTAGAATTTAATTCAGAATGTAATTGTAAAACATAATATAATGCAAATAGCTTCTGACACACCTAAAGATAAAAACTTAAACAAAACAGACAATGCTTTATCAGAATATAATATTTTACAATTGTCTTCTGAATTATATTTCACTGTGGTCAAAATATTGAAATTTCCCATGTGTAAAGTGGGAGTGTTGGGGCCATGTGCTACAAATCCGGCTTGTGTTCTCAATGGGTTGGCACAATGGCGCAATTCTGAAGAGGGGAAGAGCAATCTAAACAGGTACAGCCAGGTTATCAGGCATAATGGCATATTTTGTCAGATTGCATCAATTGCTTCGATGATAACTCAGTTGTATGCAGCTCTCAAGAAAATTTAGTTTCAGTGATGCTAGTAGCGCTGTAACACGCCTGATGCCAACCTGTCTTGATGACAACGGCTCTGATCAGCCGACGTCCATTGGCTTGCTTTCATGTATTCAAGTTCTTGATGGAGTGTTGACTCCCGATGAGTATCCAGGATCATTGTCGTGGCTCACAATCAATTTTTTGGAACAGCGGGCTATTATATATTGCACCTGCAACGATCATCTCAACTACATGACTGGGATGCTACCATTGATCCGAGTAATCTGCGGTCGTGAACATGGACTCATGACTATGAATAGATTCCTGGATGACCTCCAAGGATCGCACAGGCTATACCAAGCGTGCATTCAACTAGTCGACACAGAACTGGCTGGTTGTACCACGTCTTCGACCACATTACTGGTGCCACCGTCGACGCTGTGAGTCTGTGTGAATAGTGCTCGTCGTCTACCTTGCTTCACCGTTAAAGTCATTCCACAATTACCTGCCATCGACACCGTCGTCCACCGCTCACTTTGTCCCTTGTTACCATCCATCGTCATGAGATTATAGTTGGTTACAATGACATTCGACGGAGTTAAACTGGTCATCATGCAACACTCGTCGGCACACTCGTGCCAATGACACTGGGATTCAGCGCATCACTATGTGAAGTCATTGACGCAAGCCAACGTACATAGAGCAGGACTCAATATCAGTGCTATTCAGATAACCTGAGCGGTTTCGCGCTCAAGAGCACACTGACGTGTTCTGATTGGCTGGATCTAGACGCGGTTCCATTTTAGGAAACAAGAACATCGTCGCCCCTTTATGGCATCTTGTTCGTCTTGGTGGTCTTCTGGAAGGGATTTACTGCACTCCATGCAGTCATTAATCGTGCGCACAGGTCATCACGAAGGTGGTCCGTTGTCTGCTACCCCAACGCAGATGAGCCACGCTCTGGCCATTCAGCCATGCGGGACCCGGGGTAGGAGGACACGGTTAGACCACTGCCATACATATCCCTTGCTCTCCTGATCCAACGGAGGTTCACTTACACATGTTGGTATGTCTTCCTGATTTAAAAAAATATCCGCGTGACTATTATCATACAGAGGGGCAAACGGCGATGATGTGGCCCGAAGCTCTCCAATTAATTTGTCCCCACGGCCAGTTTCCCCTAGACAACGGGTACAAGTACTTCTCCCCCTCAAGTCATGCTCCTTATCTTCCTTCCGTCTCCCTGCTTGCTCCCACCCACCTTTTTCTCGTTTCTTCATTATGGCGGGAGAACTGGAGCGCAGTCAGTCCAGCTCTACAGACTCGGAGAAGGCTTTACCCATTGACCAAAAAGACGCCGGTACGTACCATCTCGTCTACGTCTTCTCGTATGTTTATCATGACCATCAGGAAATTTTGAGAGTATCACGACGTTCGACGATCCCAACATCGACCATGAGCATATCCTCGAGGGCATTCAAGGTTAGTCTACGCTTCTATCATTGCAGTCATTCGACATTTATTGTATTTGTAGAGGATGATTCGCCGTATCCAGAGGTGCGATGCGCTGTTGCGAACACCGATGATCCGAATATCCCTGTCTCTACTCTCCGTGCCTATGTCATGGGCATCCTGTGGGTCGTCATTATTGCCGGCCTCAACCAGTTCTTTTTCTTCCGCTATCCCTCGGTCACTATTTCCGGCTTCATCGCACAGTTACTGGCATTCCCTCTGGGCCGCGCCTGGGCAAAGGTTTGTTTGTCTTCACTCCTGGCACTTTCATGATCCTTCCTTGCGACGGAAACACATTTTTTCTCGCCGCTTATTATTTAATCCTATTAGGTTGTACCAAACCAGCGTATTTTCGGCATTCAGCTCAACCCTGGTCCATTCTCCATCAAAGAGCACGTACTTGTGACCATCATGGCTTCCGTCGGCGGTGGTTGTATGTTTTACAGGACCGTCCCTGCTTTAGAATGTGACTGACTTGGATCTTTTATAGCTGCATATGCCGTTAGTGACCTTGCTATACCAGTCTGTTCAAGGGAACTATTTTTTCTCCATTCTAGACAGACATCGCCGCCGTCCAACGGGTATACTACGACCAGAGATACAGTTTCATCTGTGAGTGCCCCATGGCTGTAGACACGTGGAGAGATGCTCATTATGCGATGCTTTTGCACTTCAAATCATATCATGCTGTGAACCCCATATGATCGACTCTCTCGATGATCTTCAGACCAATGGATGCTCGTCATGTCCACACAAATGATCGGCTTCTCTATCGGGGGTATCCTTCGCCGCTTTCTTGTGAATCCCCCTTCCATGAGTACGTGGTTACTTACCACCTTTACCAGTATATAACCTCTATTGCAGTCTGGCCCGCTAACCTTGTCACGTGTGCTCTCTTCAATACGCTGCATGCCCAAACATACGCAGGTATGGGTAACCGTGGAGGTATTTCCCGAGAACGATTCTTCCTCTACGCTTGGACGGCTGGCGTAATTTGGTATTTCTTCCCGGGATACCTCTTCCAGGCTCTTTCCTACTTCTCTTGGATCTGTTGGATGAATCCGAATAACATCGTCGTTAACCAGCTATTCGGATATATTTCCGGTCTTGGCATGAGTCTCGTCACGTTCGATTGGGCCCAGATTGCATTCATCGGCAGTCCTCTTGCCACCCCGTGGTGGGCCGAAGCCAACATTGCTGGCGGTTTTGTGTTCTTCTTCTGTGAGTCTTCGATGGACATCATCTGCATGCTGCTGACAGGGGCAATCGTAGGGTTGGTGGTCCCTTGCATTTACTACACAAACACTTGGTACAGCAAGTACCTACCGTGCGTCTTTCTTCTTTTCTTAGTATTGTGTGTCTCGCGATTAAGGTTAGACATAGGATGTCGACGCGCACATCGTACGACAACACCGGTGCAGCATATAATATATCTCGTATCATTAATTCAGATGCCTCCTTCAACAATACCGCTTACGAGGAGTACAGTCCTCTCTTTATTTCGTAAGCATTTTCTCCACTCTATGTACTACAGCACGTCCTCATACGTTTGTGCTAGTACTACGTTTGCACTCTCCTATGGGTTATCCTTCGCCTCGATCACGGCTACTCTCATGCATGCATTCCTCTACTTCAGGAAGCAGATTTGGGCCCAGAGCCGTCGTTCGATGGGTGAACAACCGGATATCCACGCGCGCCTCATGTCCAAATACAAACAAGTCCCTGAATGGTGGTACATCGTTATTTTCTGTGAGTAGCCCCTTGGCGCCTTATTGTTGACAAGGGTGCTTATCTGTGCAGTCAGTATGTTTGTGATGGGTGTCCTCGCCATCGAAATTTGGCACACGGAATTCCCCGTGTGGGCATTTTGTCTTTCGCTTGCCATTGGTCAGTGTGCTAGCAATGTGATAACTGTTTGGATGTTGACATGGATACCCTTTAGCGTTTTTCTACGTCATCCCCATCGGCATGATCCAGGCTATCACAAATCAGCAGGTCGGGCTCAAGTAAGTTTTCATAAGCTCCCTTTTTTCGCATCTCCTCATTAATTATGAAGTGTCATATCCGAGCTGATTGTTGGATACGCGCTTCCCGGTCGCCCAATTGCCATGATGATGTTCAAGACATGGGGTTACATCACTATGTCGCAGGCACTTAGCTTTGCCGCGGACTTCAAGCTTGGCCACTATATGAAGATTCCTCCTCGGTCCATGTTCTGGGGTGGGTGGTGTCCTTTCATACATGACTTGTTACTAACTTGAATCTGTTGTTTTGTTCAATAGGACAGGTCGTGGCCACCGTGATTGCAGGCACGGTGCAGCTCGGCGTGCAGGCGTGGATGTTCACGCACATCCCAGACATGTGCAGCCCGAAGCAGAAGAACGGGTTCATCTGTCCCAGCACCGAAGTATTTGGCACGGCGAGCATCATTTGGGGTGTCATCGGCCCTCGCAGAGTATTCTCTAGCGGCCAGGTATACAATGGTGAGTTCTCCAGTTTCAGTGGCCGGGCCTGTCGAGTGTCAACAAATGCCACTCCCCCCAGCCCTCGTGTACTTCTTCCTCATCGGTGCACTCTGCCCACTCGCTGTGTGGCTTATTTCCTTCAAGTGGCCTAACAGCTGGATTCGCTACATCAAGTAAGCACTCTAGTACTTTTCCTCCTACATAGACATCTGCTTATGTGAATTGTTCAGCTTCCCCGTTATCTTCAGTGGTACGGGAGCTATTCCTCCGGCGAGCGCAGTCAACTATGTCCCATGGACGATCGTCGGGTTTATCTTCAACTACGTCATCCGCCGGTGCTACTTCTCCTGGTGGACGAAGTACAACTGTGTGTTATTCTTCCCATCCACATCATAACCATATATACTGACCAACATTGTACGGTGCCCCTACTTAACAGATGTCCTGTCTGCTGCCATGGACTGTGGCGTGGCAGTGTCCACCATTCTTATTTTCTTTATTCTGCAATTCCCGGCGGGTGGGACCATAGGGATCAATAGCATCCAGAAGTGGTGGGGAAACACCGTCTTCTCGAAGACTGCAGACGGGCAGGCGTTGCCCCTGCTGCCGGTCCCTGCCAGCGGAACGTTCGGGTAAGTGCTTCCCTCCACTGTTGTTTTGTGGGCCTTGACGATCTTGACCCACTATGATTTGTAGGCCCTCTCATTGGTGATTGCAGTTCTCCCCGAAGCGAAGCGTGATATGTATATGATAGAAGGAGTCGCGAATAATTGAGCCTATCAGTCATCGAATGTTCATTTTGTCTATGGCTATCTCATTGTTTTTCTATCCTAAATGTTATACTAGTGGGTCTGTGAAAGCAATTTTAATGATCAACCTCAAATTGCACATTCGAATGACCAGAACACTGTAGGGAAGTGCAAGGGTAAACCTGGGAGTATATTAACCCTGCCAGGTTTCCCTAGAGCAAAGTTGTCATTGATGGCAGGCACTTTGTTTAGCCACTAAAATTCACTCGTTTTCCTGAACGGCGAGGTCAATTTCTAGGTGGCATTCTCGCATTGTGCGGGTTGAGTAACAAATAGGTGCAGTGGCCAGAGCACTGCCACAAGGACCACAAATGACGCATGGATGATAGACTCTGAGTCAACCTCTCAGCGCTTATCACAGGCGTTCCAAAGTTACAATACCGTGTAACTTGTAAACGACCATACCTCGGACCACAAATCCTACTGAGCCTATGCATCGAATGAGACGATCTGGTGCGATGCACCATCTCAGCAGACTCAGTGGACGCGAGGCACAACGCGTTGCCGTTGGTGCGGAGGCAGCGAATAATGACTAGCACTGCATTTGTCAACGACTCGTCCTGTCCTTTCATCATCCTCGACGGCCCGCGTACAGATAAACATTTCCAACGGCGGTTCTTCCGCCCCCCTTCCGTTAATTGCCCCCAACTACCACCACTCTCTTTCACAGACTATCCACAAGCGACATGCTATTGTCGTCACTCGTTTATTCTCTGTGCACTCTCTTCTCTACACTCGTTTTTACCCCGTCTGTTGGTGCACAAGGAGGTGAGGATAGCCATCCTTTTTCTGCCTCCAAGGAGTGGGAACGGATAAGGGCTGAGGGATTTCGTCTCTTCTTCTTGTGCCGTCGCATGTTAGCCTCATGTCATGAGATCCTTTCCCCCCGTGCAGCGGCTAATGTTCTCGACTGGACACTCACATTTCTAAATAGAATGCCAACCCTACTATTATGCCCCCGTCGGTGACAACAAAAACGCCTTCCCCCCAAGTTGGACAGTAGCTGACATTGTGCCCGGCGACACTGAAGCGCAAGCCAAGTTCCAAAGCATCCAGAGCCAGATTCCCAACATACAACCAAAGGGTCAGCAGCCGGGGTCTCTTCTTGGCAATTGGACCGGGTTCACGTACGATCCAAGCGACCCTGATTGCTGGTACACCTGGAAAAAGTGTACTACTCCCAAGTTTGCAGGTGTTCCGACCGACATCACCATACTTCCAGAGGTCGGTGGAACATCCAGTCAAACCAGGACCAATGTTTGATATCTGCCAACAGCCAAATGCTTTAGGCTATGGTTTTGATGATGGTCCGAATTGTTCGCACAACGCCTTCTATGACTACTTGCAATCGAAAGGACAGACAGCTAGTAAGTGGCTTTCGTGACTGTAGTCCAACAAGTGGCTAAGTAAGGATGACTATCCTTATCCCCAGCGATGTTCTACATTGGCAGTAACGTTATGGACTGGCCCAAAGAAGCCCAACGTGGTTTGCAAGATGGTCATCAGATTTGCGTTCGTAAGTGCCTTTCTGTGGAACCGCATGTACACCCGATTAACACTCAACTTCAGACACATGGTCTCACCGCTACAGTTTGTGATTTACCCACTAACGTATCGCTAGTTACTGATGTCCTCCGTTCTGCAGTGACAGCTCTGACGAACAGCCAAGCATTTGCAGAATTGTGGTATAGTGAGTGCTGCATCCCCGTTATCGAGTAGATCTTGTCTCAATTTCTACAGCTGTGTGTTAATTTATGCTACTTGTCTTCAGAGCAATTCTGACTCTTTGCACAGATGAAAATGATTAAACTCGTCATCGGGGTGACGCCCACTTGCTGGAGGGTATGTACCACGTGAAAACACGGTAGCTTACTCTCAAACGGATGATAGCCTCCATATGGTGACTTGGACGATCGTATTCGATGGATCGCCAATGCGCTTGGTCTGTCAACTATCATGTGGCAATACGACTCGAACGACTGGCGCGCCAACACCGGAAATGTCACCGAAACCGACGTCGATAATAACTACCTAGACTTGATCAATGGTGCAAAGAACGGCACCTTCAGCACCGTAAGCAATTCCCTCTAATATTGGTCGTTATTAAATGTTTTCAATAGCACGGCACAATCATGCTAACCCACGAGTTGAACAACTTTACGATGTCTGAGGCCGTCAAGTTCTATGACCAACTTGCATCTGCGTTCTCTTCCATTGTCCCCATTGCTGTCGCTCTCAATATTACAGATCCTTATTTCGAGGGTGGATATTCCTTGCCCTCTTTCGAGGAATGTAGGCTGCTAGCATTCCTCCAGTACTGAATGCATACTCACCGGGCTATTTTTTACTAGACACCAGTGGAACACACGTTGGGTCGATCACTGGAAACGGCACCAACGCTGATGGGCCATTTAGCGAACCGCTTAATGGAACCTCTGACGGTACTTCTGGCGGTGGTGGCTCCTCATCTGGTGGCACAGGGGGCTCTGGTGGCACATCGTCGGGCAAGTTGTCGAACTCGAACCATGGTAGTACCGTCAAAGTCACCTTTGACGGACTGGGCTCTTTCGTTGGTGCCCTTGCCTTGGTTGGGGCAATCATGTCTAGGTTATAGACCGTTTACCGTCCATCCCCTCACTTGCAAGTGCTTTCATATCTATCCAGTAGGGCAAGTTCTCAGGTGGACACTTCCCTTTCGTCGGTTAGCAGACTATACAATTCAAAGTATGTGGGATCTCACTCTTTATTATTTCCTCGGGATTTCGGTGTCCTTGCACTACATTCTATGGCATTGACGTCAATCTTACCGGTACAATTTTGTATTATTTGGGTCTTCTGTGTGGAACGATATCTCGCTTTTCTCGTCGGAGTTTTCAGCCTAGGATTAGGCGTGGTGGGCTGTGATCTTTACCCTGTTGTTTCGGGCATGGTACGCCCATGAGAGAATCTATGTAGGCAGACACCCGATTCAAGCAGTTCTTCATCCAAACAAACACCCATGTATGAAGAGGCCGATCAATGTGGACGTGTTATGGATCCGAGTTGTCCTCATAAGCTATAGCCTGGCGATAAAGCTAGTACAAGGTTTGATACGGACTCAACACGTGTGTGGACCAAATACGCGTACATAACGCGTCGGATATTTCTTCGGCTCCCGATGTTTTTTCTTTTGTCAGTTTCCTTATTGATTCACCCGTAAAAATGGTTGCCGCCGTTCAGAAACCTGCTCCCGCCTTCAAGGCCACCGCCGTCGTCGAGGGTCTCTTCAAGGACATCGCCCTCTCCGACTTCCAGGGACAATGGTCAGTGGCGTCGCTAAGTTTGACATCGTCGCAGTGACAGGACTAATGTCAATTACGATTAGGGTAGTCCTGTTCTTCTATCCCATGTCAGTTCTCTTCCGGGGCTATTCGAAAAGCTCTGGATTGGCTGAATTCGTTCCAGGGATTTCACCTTTGTCTGCCCCACCGAAATCCTTGCTTTCAACGATGCCCTCCCCGATTTTGGGAAACTTGGCGCTGCGGTCCTTGGTAGGCCGAACAATCACCACCTTATGTACAGGCCATCAGTCTTACGTCGCCGATTAGGTGTCTCCACTGACTCCCAATACTCCCATTTCGCCTGGGCTCAGCAGCCAAGGAAGCAAGGTGGTATTGGTCCAGACCTTCAGCTACCCCTCATCGCAGACAGAAACATGCAGATTTCACGCGACTACGGCGTGTTGATCGAGGAAGATGGTATCGCACTCCGCGGTCTCTTCATCATTGACCCCAAGGGTATCGTTAGGTAAAGAGACACCCACCTTCATCTCCGGAACACGTCTATTGACGTATTTCGCCAGGCAAATCACCATTAACGACCTGCCCGTTGGTCGTTCGGTTGATGAAACCCTTCGTCTCTTGAAGGCCTTCCAGTTCGCTGTACGTCATCAGCCCTTCAGTTGTTGTCCACTTGACACATGTTCCATGTGCATCAGGATTCCCATGGCGAGGTTTGCCCGCTGGGCTGGACCGAAGGTGGTAAGACCATCAAGCCTGATCCTAAGGGTTCCCTGGCCTACTTCTCGTCCGTCGACAACGATATCGGTATGCAGGACGGCACTGCGAGGAAGCGAGCTCGTAAGGATTAAGACCGATAATCCTTGCGTCCACCTAACCGGTTCTCGATAGAGCCATGAGGCCCTCTGTGTCTCACCATAGAATGTCAAGCGGGCGGTACATAGAGAAGTCAGGTACTTTGAAATGGATACCTCATGTGCAAATCTAGACTGGTTTTGTTCTCATTATTGTTGTGACTGAGTGCGGGACGGGAATGGGGGTAATGAGTATTCATGCACCTACATAACTTCGATGCTCGTACGCCTAGTTTCCCAGTCTTCAAATAGTCGCTTCTCAACCAGCTTATCCAAATCTTTGGCAACGGTGACAGCAACATCGATCAACCGTAATACTTCATCGGGCGCAGTTGGCACCCCTCCAGCTTTCTGCAATACACAGATTTCGCGTTGAGCGTTCAAGGCGATGTTCATCAAGCCAGCGCTCAGACGTTGCTCCAAAAGTGACGGGTCTATCACCGGGCGCATGGAGGGATCCGGGAAGAATGCAAAAGTGACGCAGAACGGCGTGTGGTGTACCGCCAAAGGCATGGGGGCCCGTTCCGATGGCGGATACTGCAGTAACCCCATTCAGTTTACCGAGGGTCTTGAGCAACAGAGATACGCATACGTACAACGGTAACCTCATCCCCCACGACTTCAACTTCCGGTTTGCGGAAATGCTTAAAGGCAACTATGCCTGCGAGACAAGCGCAATCGAGCATATTCCCCGCGTCGGCAAGACAGTGGACTGTCAATCGCAGATGCCAAACCTGCAAGAAACTCGGTCGACGTCGTGAAATGGGTTTGAAAGCGAGCACGCTACTAACTCGCTGACCACCGACGACACAAAGCGACTCCCTGTCGATTGCATCGCTCCTTCTCAGGATCTTATCTAGCATTCGTGTTATCAAGATTTCCTCCTCCGATGGGCTGTGGTATGAACGCGGGAGAATGTAGGGGTTCAGACGAATTAGACAATGACCGAGCACGTATGTACTCCTACCGACCGAGTTCGTAGTCGACGGACGCCATGGGCGATATCTCGGAATGTATTGTGATGATGCCCTCCAGGGGCCGTTCTGGGGGTGGTTTGATCATTTTTGCCTCCACAGAAGCAAGGACACTGGTATGGTATCCGCGTACGTTGGTAGTTCCGTTAGCATTAAAAAAAGTTAGTCAAAAGATAGGAACACGCACCGTGTTTTGCCGTACGCACACTCTACCCAACCAAGCTCTGGACCGAAGGTGAGCGTAGGCGTCCGTAAATCGAGCTGACTGCGCCCATCTAGACGCAGGGACTGTTTCAATGCTTCATATACGAAGGCTTTTTCGGGTATTGAAGGTGACGGTGGTCGCATTGTAGATCGTGGAACAAGCACAAGCTTAGATAACCCGGCCAATCGTCGACAAAATCACAACTAGTACTTGCACTCGGATCGTCGAATCAATCATGGTCCGCCTCATAACTCACAACCTCCTAGCGTGCCACGTCAAAGGCTGCACGAGCAACAATTTCCCGCTGGCTTTCAAAGACGTCCAGATCGAACTAAAGGAGGCTGAATTCAATCCCGATTTCATCAAGAACATCCTTCCGCGACTGGAATGGCCCGCCCTTGTGGACGCAGCAAGGCAGGTAAATCCAGCTGCGGCTTTTATACTTTACAAAAAACTAAAATCGGACAGGTAGGGGATACGTCGCTGCCCCTTGAGCAACCGGCGATGATGGATGATGAGACATTGAAAGCCCTCCATCATGTCCTGCTGGAGGTAATCTCAAGCCGTTAGGCTCATCTGTGATCTTTTAACTGTGTCTAGATTCATGTCGCCGAAGGTGCTATGATATGTCCAAATTGCAATCACGTCTACCCTATTTTGAGTGGTATTCCCAACATGGTGAGCCCATTTATCCTTTACTGTAACGAGTGCAATATTCAACTATGATTCTCTTGCAATCAGTTATTGGCAGAAAATGAGATCGGCTAGCCACGCTTGTATTCGAATCCTCTGTTAGCTCAAAGTTTACTCCTAGGCCCTGGCTCCATTCAAAGTAAGCGAGTGTACCTTTAACAATCGATGCCGGAAGTTGCGGATATGATTGTAGGCTTTGCGACATCAGGCCTTCAACGCTACATGATACCATTTACTCCATCCATGATGCTCCCAAATGAACCAGCCCTGTATATTTTTGGGTCATGTGGCAATAGTAGAACGTATGTACATTAAGCACCGGGCTATAGGTAAGATCCGTATTCCGAAAGCCTAGGAAAGTGCAGAGATGTGGAAAGCAAAAGAAAAAAGCAAGGAGCGACTCAAATCGGCAACAGAAGATGACTGTGATGCACACCCGACTCCATCATGTCACGCAGAACTAAGATGGTATCGGAACCTTCCTTCTAAACCATACCCCACAGAGCTCCATATCCATCTCCGACGTCGGCGTCGAAAACTCAAACTGTATATCACGCAAGGTCGGACACTGCTTCGACCAAGCCTTCGCGTGCGTCTTTTCGCTACCACAGGCCACAAACTCTTTCATAAAGACACCCCCAGATTGACGGTTGCGAGCTGAGAGCTGGGAAACAGCAGATACTACGGTCGGCGACGGCGACGGGAGACTCGCTCTACCCGGCGGGAGGGGAAACGAGAGTAGCATGGGTGCGAGGGTCCGGGGGGATCGGTGTGGCGTCGTGAGCTTGAGGCGACGAAGGCCGCGGAATCGGGATATAATGGATGAAATCATCCTGTACACTCTCTGGAGGGAAACGAAGGGATCAGCACATGAAAATTAATGCAGGCCAAGTAGCCGACATGCCTCAGCAGCATCCTCGTCTGACCACATAACCTCGACGTGTAAGGATTCGAGCATTTTCTTGCGGTCCTCGCATTCCCCTATGAGTATACTCCCAGCCGTCCCTAAGAACTTTTCCGCCGTCCGCTTGTCCACTCCATGGCCAAAAATGATATGCACCTCGGTCGCTCCCTTCAAGGCACGGACCACGACTGTTGGGCGCAGCCCAGTATAAAGTGTATCATGAACATGGAGCGCGACCCGCTTCAGTACATGCTTCGTATCAGAGAGTATGGTCATAGCCAATGATGTGGGAGCATGTAGCGACTGCAGAGCAGGAAGGAGCTCCTCTGGGCACCCGTGCTCGCTCGCGCGTATAGATGAAGCACAGGAATTAGTTTCCTCGTGGGAGGATGTGGAGTCACTACCGCTAGACGCCACAAATTCAACGAGGTTTGGGAAGGACAGCGACCGGATGCGGGATTGGCTCGCTAACCACGTCCGAAAACAGGTCAACTGGGCTTGTGTGAGTGATTCATCAAGGATCGTGAGTTCAGTGAGCGAAAATGAGAGCAAATGAGAGTACAGGAGTATGGAAGCGAATGACTGCATAGTAAGAACTTGGAGATTCCGCATGTTTTGTAGGGCCTGAACAAACTCAGTGGATGGTGAAGTGTGGCCATCAGCTGTAGCAGACTTGTGGCACGGCCAAAAGTGACAGGATAGCGTGCGTACTCGCTCTGCAAGTTTGCTATGAGCTGCTAGAGTCGTGCATAGGCTTTCCATCTGATGTTCTGTAAGAGATTGGAAGTCTACTGAACAGTAGAGGACGTGGCGTGTTACGGAACAGAATCCACGGGACACCAGCGCAGCAGCAGGTAAATCCCTCCTGCGAAGAAAGTAAAGGATAGTTGCAATTATCTCTCCAGGAAGGGGGAGTGGGAAGCTTTCATCGAACTCCCGAGATGGGCGAAGAAGCGACCTGGAAAAATCGTTCGTAGTGGGTAAATGGTCATGTTCCGATTGCCCGATGGACTCTAAGTCACTTGCCCTCCTCCCCAGACCACTCGGCCGGCGAATTTCGGGCGAAGATGGGGGAGTAGAGTCGTTCGACAACCTTGAAAGAATGACAGGGCTCGAACGGATAAACCCTAGGGGACTGCAAATCTGCGTAGAGCTCAACTTCAACGGAGCAGGTTTCGACCGTGTCCGTTTTTGGGTCCCAAAAAGTGTCGAGACGCGTCTGAAAACTCCATCTGACACAGCTCTGCTGCGAGGAGTGAGCGGCGGATGGGTCTTCGGCGTAGGCAACTCTAAGTCTGACGCGAAAAATCGAACCTGAGGTTCAGGATGACGGCGAGATAGGAATGGCATGTCAATGCAACTGGGTCGGTCAAATGGACTCGCCCATTACATGGAAGAGATACCAAGGAAAAGGTTAGCACTCAGCAGAACGGAGCGGGAAGTAGGAGGCAAAGCCAATGCCATTGACCTAATCCATTTATATAAGGGCTCCACCACGGCTAAAGACTGAAGACGTCGCTAACTTGCTTGGTGATAGTCCTGGGTGTCATGGGACTCGGTTCGGTTTGGCGAGGATGCTGTCAGGGTCGTGCAGGCAGTGGCAGGCTACTAGTACTATCTGAAACTAGTGACGACAATCACCGAAAGCCATGAATCTGAAGGCGCGAATGTCACCGGGACCGAGTGTCGGCGATGGGCACTGGCATTGGCAAATTACATCACAACATCGCAATAAATAAGATCGACAACATCATTCTCGATTGCACCTGGCTAACGCACAGAGCACGTTATATTCACCTACTCCAAGGTTAGATAGAGATGCTTGCTCGTAAGAACCGCCCTCGCTCCTGGTACAACTACAATCGTTTGGGTATTGTCGATTACCATGGCTGGACCAACAATCTCATCGCCGATAGAGAGATTAGCCAATAAAAATACTGGTGTATCATGGACTCTTCCCACCCTGTCAAAGTACGTGCTATTCGTCGAATCAGCTTTAGATTGATCCACTGGCGTCTTCTTGATGCACTCTACTTCGGAATACACGGACTCTCCCAGGTCGTCGAATGTCTTCCCTATGCCACGTACCTGCGGCGCCCGTAGGTCATATAACCTTGAATGTGACTTGGTCGCCAGAAAACTTACCTTGATATCGTCAACGATGATGCCCTTTGTCTCCAATAGGAAGCCAAATTCCGCTCTATAAACCTTCTTGAAAGCAGCTTCGAAATCCTCATCACCACCCCCGTCATTCAGCCCAGGAAGGACCATCAGCGCAGTGTCTGTGCCCTCGAAGCGCATGTTCAGCATCCGTTCCACCTGGACACGGTCTCCCTCAAAGCCTTGGCGAGCCAACTCTGCTCGGACATGGTTAGTCAACTTGTCCAGACGTGCGAGAAGAGAAGGTTTAGTGGAGGCAGAGTAGAAAGTCGAAGACGGCTCTTGAAGTTCATATGCACTGAACAGTGTTATCAGAAATGGATCAACAAGAACTCCAAAACGAGGGAATCACCGATCGGCCAGTGCAAGCCCATAGGCAGACAAAATGGAGCTGTACCGATGGATCAGGATGGTCTTTATTCCAAGGATACTGGCAATCTCGCAAGCATGTTGTCCCCCCGCACCCCCAAAACTTGCCAACCTAGGTCACTCGATGAGGTGCTCAACACCACGTTGTGCCACGGAGATACACGTACACGTGTTTCGCTGAAGAATAACCACGAGCCTCTGTCAGTGCGCGTATAGGTCGGCACATGGTCTCATTGGCAACCTTGATGAATCTTGGGCTTTTGTAAGGAAACCTTTAGTAGAGGGCATAGGTCTGTGGACACACCCATAAATTATTTCATCTAGTTCAATATGCACTTCCTGGCTTTCGTTAATCTGTTCGGCAAGCTTTTTGAAAGCTATTCTGGACGCGCCGACATCCAGGCCCTCATTCTCGTTCTTCCCAAATATTTTTGGGAAATAATCGGGTATCAATCGTCCAAGAAGCAGGTTCGCATCCGTTACAGCTAAGGGGCCACCTTTACTGAAGAGGGGCAGTAAAGTGATTAACAGTACCACTAACATTGGCATCAGCATACCGATAGCAAACAGGTCCAGGTTCTGCCCCAGCGCTCTCTGGACCTGCTACGAACAAGCCATTGCGGAACGTCAGGCAAGAGCCTCCTCCAGCGGCAACTGTGTTGATATCCAGTTGAGGTGACTGGATGGTGACTCCAGCTGTAGTAGTCTCGTAAACTACTTCGTACCTCCCGTCGAAACGCGATACATCCGTCGAGGTTCCCCCTACATCTATTCTGGATGTGGGGTAAATGGGTATGAAGAAGTAGATGAAACAAAAAGACCTGCCCAATAACTGGATATTTCCTCCGTTCGTCCCAACTGGTCAGTGCATACCCGACCACACCACCTGCAGGTCCGCTAAGAATGCTTTTCAATCCCGAAAAGTTGCGCAGGTCAAGTAAACCACCATCACTACCCATGAATTCCACCCGTGGGCTCCCCGTATGTCCATCTTTGAGTTTAGCGTCGAAACCAGCAAAGAACCCATCCAGGTAGTCCCGCAGAATAGGGGTAAGATACGCATCTGCTGTCGACGAAACACCACGCGGAACCATCTTGATCATCGGAAGTAAACGTGACGACTCCGAGACTTGCGTGAATCCCATTTCATGCGCGAGCCGTCCGACCAGGTTCTCGTGCTCTGGGAATGTGTAAGAATGTACGAGGACGATCGCAATCGACCTATACCCGGTATCATACAGGCGCTGGAGATCCCGTTTCACTATCTCGGGGTCTTTTGGGAGTGAGGCTATCAATGCGGGAGTCAGGGAAAACCGAAGAAGGCGAACCTGGTCGTTTTAATATTCGAACTGTTTCTCCTGAAATACCTTTGACAACATCCCCAGGTCCCTCCGCATAACCCTCCCCGTCCCACCCTGGCCCAGTATACCCTTTCCTAACAGTTCCATCTTCATCGAACTGGACGGCATGCTCCTCCGCCTTCGGGTCAGATGTATACCCAACAAGGGTAACGCGTTCGTCTACTTCAACCACTTCAGAGTATAAAGGGCTCGGTCGTCTAATGTTGAGATCAAATATCCTTGGACGGGCTTGATTACCGATCAGGAGGAGGTCTTTGAATCCCTTCGTGATGAACAGTGCATGCTTGTGGCCCTTGCGCTCCAGAAGGGCGTTTGTAGCGACCGTTGTAGATAGACGGATGTAGTCTGCTGCGATATGAGAAAGCAGACGATAGATACAAAGCACATTGGACTGACCGATCTTATCTGTTGAGAGTACCGTCCCTCGAGGGATCTGTTCCCCTGTCACAATTTCAAGTACCCTACGGATGCCTTCCGTAGGGGCGTCCCTGTAGTTCGCTGGATCCTGGGACACTGAAGAAGCCAACCTAGATTAGCCCGACGCCTAAGTTAGATCGCAGAACAAACCGCCTCACAGAGCTTGACTACCAACTCCTTCTGCTGAGTTGGGTTGTGTGGATCTGGGTATGATCTAGATGAAGCTCTATGGTAAAGCAAGCATACGTGGGTTCAAAATGACATACGCATGGACATCGCAGAACGTCCCTCCTCGGTCTGCGCAAATACGTATCGATCGGTCAGGGACGTTGGTCATAATGGACAATGATCAGGTCAGACAGGCCTTAGGACGTAATAAATGACAACACATCTACGTAAGTTACCTATTGCCATGTGCTCCACCAATACTGTACTTCTAACAGCGGACAAACTAGATAGTTATTCGATGTTAAGCAAGATAGTTGTAGCTTTAGCTGATAAATTCCAAGGAAAAAAAAAAGGGAAGATGATAAAGGAAAGACAACATATGCAGAGTAGGCAAGTAGAACCGCGAGCCACTTGGTATCCGAGAGATGGGGGCATTAGAAAGTGGTTAGCAAGAACGTTAATACGAGGAAAGAAGGAATGACAATATGGTAGAGATAAAAAGGAAAGGGAGAATCCAGTACCCGGCACCGGTAAGAGGGGAGGTATCAGCCGTTGCACAGGCAAAAAAAAGGAGACACGGAAAGAGGGTTAATACTGGGTGTCAGCGAGTCTGGGTTCCAACATATCACAATATTCTCAGAAATCAGAAACAAAAGGAAAACGATTATCGTCCGTGAAGGGCCCCGTTCACTCTTCCACATCCTCTTCCTCCTCTTCCATAACGTTCTGAAGAGGCATGCCATGGATGTATCGACCTGGGCTGGAGCGTCCGGTATCATCATAGAGCAGGTTGTTAGCGAAAAGCTCCTCCTGAGGTTCGGGCTTGTCCTCGACTTCTTCTATCTCGATCTGAGGAACAGGCTGGGAAGGTGGCGAAGGGGACGAGGTGTTGGGGGGAGGCAGAGGAAGCGATGAATCTTTAGGAGGAGTTCGTAGAGGAATGCGGGACGGGGTCGATGGAAGAGACTGCTTCTCCCGCTCACGATACATCTCAATAAGTGCAGCCGTCTTGCTCTGTGACAGTAGAGTCGATGGCGATTCCGGTGTTGGTTGGACGTGAAACAATGTAGTGGACTCCACCCTCAAATGTCCACCCTCTTTCTGTTCTCTGCGCTCTTCATCATTAACAAACTCGGGGAAATCGATATCGCGAGGTGAAACATTGATAGATGTTGGCGCATACTCGCTGGCGGACTCGAAAGATGTTCTCATTGTTTGCGGTGCGGGGGAAATTGACGAAGCCCGTTCAGGCATGCCGTATACCATTTCATCTGGTACATCGTCACCGTCAGAATTATCACCGTTAGCCCGCGGTCGTACCGGCAGGGTTCTTGTCGCCGCCCCGGGAAGGCGCTCGGGGTGCAGATCAAAATACCCAACCCGCTTCTTTTTTGGATACGACATCACGGAATCGACGTCAGGATCTTCGTTCTTGGCATCGTTCTCTTCGGGATGATTCTCTGGTAAGACCCCATTCGCATTTCCTTCCACAACAGACAGCGGTTCAGGAGTCAGTTGCCGAGGTTGTATTTCATCATCATCAGAAAGTGGAGACCGCGCGCGCACGCCAGCAAGGACCTGTGCAACTTCTTGACTGGCGAGTTCAGGATCCGACCGACCGCCCTTCCTCAGCCGACCATTGCTACCCACCCTCAACTCCACCTCTTGCGTTCCCATTCGACGGGTCTGGCTCGCAACAAGGATATCTACCCACGCATCATCTCTTGACATTCGCCGTTCGTGTTTTTCAGCAGGTGTGAGCGCTTTCACGCTCGCCGTCTCGTTCCACTCGTCGTCACTATAGCTCGCTAAGCGCGTCTCAAAATCCACAGTCGAGTACTCAGCGGGCACTAACCCAGATCGCCGCACACTTGCAGGATTCGGTACTGGGATACGAAACCGAGACCTGCGGTTGCTCGTCGGGGTTAATGGAGAGTCGGAGGCCGTCCGCTCAAGGTGTTTTTCTTTTTCTGGAGGCGGCGGGGCCGAGGCGTCGTGTTGTGTGCTTGTGCGGGGGGTCTTGGGTCTGGATCTTGGCCACGTCGGAGAAGGAGGCGCCAGCGCGGACGCCATTGGGGCGGGCTTGGAGAGAGTCAGAACCTTGCTTCCGTTCGAACGCAAGAGACCCTCGAACTCGACTTCTCGATACGAAGGGCTCTTGGGAACATGACCAATGACGTACGGTCGACCGTTCAGCGTTGCAGCTGGCTTCCACTGCTTCGACTTCATCGTTGCCGAGAAAAAAAAAGGCAACCGCCTTTTCGTCCCAGAATCTTTCGCGAGTTGTTGCCTATATTCTAGCGGCACAAATTCTTCAAATAGGACGGCCGTGGTAGATGAACGGGGGTCACTGCCAGGCGGAAAGGAAGTCTGGTTGACGGGCAGCGACTTAAACTCGATCTTGCGAACCATGGATTAGGAACTTCTTGTGGGAGGGGAAGTCGCATTGTGAACTCACCAGTGCCCAGTTACACTCCCTGTCAGTCTCCTCAACACGTTCAATGTCCATCCATCCGCCTCCATACACTAAATCACAGAATACATCCAAAAAAGCTTCCTCGATCACTTCCTCGGATCCCATAACTGGCTCCGTGTCCCACCCAAATGGTGGGAGCGCGCGCTGCGTCTTCTTCAGTTTTTTCGTGATATCGGCACTGTGAGCGGGCCATGAAGTTATTGTATGTGCAACCGGAGCACTAAGTTGCAGAGAAGTATCAAGGGCATCATCTGGTCGAGAGAAACCAGTCGCAGAAAAGTCATTCCAGTTCATTGTCTGGCGCTTCTCGGAACGGGGCTACGTGCTGTAAGCATCTCACATATACATAATAAGCAACGGCGCACCAATTTATCGTTCTCTGTCAAGTTGAACTCGAGCTTTTTGTTACTAACTTCGAACGAACTAAAACCTGCCGACTCAAATTCGACCCATTTCATCTCGGTGAGAGTCTTAAACCGGTCTTCTCCGGGGCGGTTTCCGAGACCCAAAGCGAGACCCAACGGATCATTGTTATCCATGGGAGACGTATTTGACGAGGTGCTGGATGTTGTGGACGACAAAGGGGACGGTAATCCGTTGTGAGGATGAAAATTCGGCGGCATATCCATGCGCTTCTTGTATCCATCAGAATACCGCGGCTGCAACTTGAGAGCAGATGAGGCAATGCGCTCCCACTCCTTTGACCCGGCTAAACCAGCATGGTTTTCATTCGAAGTGCCACGTGGACGAGCAGCCCAGCTGGCAGCGGTCTGAACAAGATCGAGCGAGTATATCCTGACGTTGCGGCGTATGCTGACGACGCGCATGGTGCGGGCTCCGCGACGCGCCTGAGGTCGACCCTGCTTGTCCTTGACATGGAGGAAGGGTAGCATAGAGGGATACCCCCTGATCCAGTCTTTGAGGCGCGTGGGAACGCCAAGGGAAGTTGCACAGCCAAGGTTCGGGTGCACGTCAGACTGCGGATGGGATACTTTTGGAGCGTCCTGCCAACGAATGTAAGCAAGTAGGATGTGTTCCATTGCATTAACTGCACGCAAGTAGTGAATGTATGTGTGGTGGAATGCAAGACTAGCTGGCCCGAGGCCAAATAGCAGCGGACCAAACAGCGGAGACAGAGTTGGTGGCGTATGTCCAGAGGACGCACTATGGGCAATGAAACGAGCGAGAAGGTCGAGAAGCGTCAACAGGATTGATTGCAGAACGTCCGGCATTGGGGGTAAGAAGTTCGCGAAGTGCGCAGGAGGGTAGTTGAGGACTGTGGGGACGCAAATCATTAGACCTCGTGTCTCGTGGATGTGATTTGAAGGTATGAGACGATCACATACCTGCCTCTGAGTCGCGGAATTCTGTGTAATGCTCCCAAGAAATGAGGCCTCGTACAGCCTGCCCGCCAACTACTCTTACGACCCGCGCAAGGCCCCACCGAATGCACATGCCGAGCTCATGTGGACCGGCGAAGCGCGCTTCTTCGCGCCATCGTTGATCGACCTCTGAGGATGGGTTTGCGCAGGTGTCGAGAAAAGTGCGGATAAGCCGCTTGATAGCGGAAGAGGAGATATCGAGAGCGAGAGCGGAAAAAATGAAGGGAGTTGTGAGGCAACGGCTAGTGAGCTCATTGGCAATGACGTCCACGAGACGCGCGACCTGGTCGAGACCAAGGATGACATGGCGTTCATATGAAAGATAGCCATAGTCATGTTCGAGGGTCTTGACCTCGCCTGATTCGTCGCGAGGACGGTCGAGGTTGAGAGGGAGAAAACTGCCGTCAGGGATCTGAGCGACCAGGTTGGCAACGTCGCCGTCGGGCTTTGGGGTTGAAATGGTGCGTTTTCTGTGTTTCGAGTCGATGGCTTTCTTTTTCTCCTTGTCCTTGTCTTTTTTGCTGGTGAAGGAGAGTGGGTTTCCATGACCTGAGTCCCGGCTCTTCACCCGGCCAAATTCATCGTGGTTGGCTGCGTGGTCGCCGCTGCCACGAGCGGATTTCTTGCCTGGAATTGAGTTTGTCCTGGCACGAGAAAATAAGCTGGGCATGGAGAAGGAGCAAGATGGAGACGCTCTGCTGGCGGACGCGCGCTGCGACGACCTCTGCAAGGAAAGACAAGGATTCCGCAACCTGATGAAAGTCAATTTCTCAGGGTCGCTCTGCGCTGGGACCATCCCACACCCCACCAAACGGTTGGGGACTAAATAGTTAAATTCCAACGGCTTTTATGCCCCAGCGCCTAGTCCAAGTTCTTTTTTTCACAGACTAGCGGAAGCGTAATACACAAAGGCGGACGGCCTCAAAAGAGAGCGGACCGTCCACAGCAAAATTTGACATTCATTGTCTCTGAAACAACCCCAGCATTATCACAACCACACGGTCTCCGATCATATCACTCTTGCAGGACGGCACTGTCTGCGTACTGACCGCCGCGACCTTTGCGTTTGAGGTGTGTACATGATAGAATACGGCTGTCTCCCGACGCATGTATCCACCACTTCGGACGCAGTCACGTACATTAGCACTGGCGTGACCCTGTCCAGAGAATGGATCAAGCTGTGTAGTGTGCAAATCTCCCGTCTCGGAATATAAGGGAAGTGGGGTGGGCGCGCTCAGTCGGATTAGGCGCTTGGCTGCAAGATTTTCAAGTATCATCGAGTACAGCCTCTGAATCCCAAGGCAAAACTGCAATCTCCATCAGAAAAGAAAAGTTCCTTCAGCTTATGGGCGCTACCTACCTACACCCCCGAGGATAGCGATGGCCACTCCGAGATGATGGCCAGCCCAGTTGCACACGTCAGAGCCGTTTCTACGCAACCATTCAGCTCGACCAAAGGATGAAGATAATATCCACTTACATGGCGATGTAGCACTGAACTGCCCAAGCACCTGGCACCAACCAGTGTCGTGGGTGGAATCAAATAGAAGTCTGTGACATACTTCAAATCTACCACTGCACACAATCAGCCACAGAATGAATATACTCATGAACATGTTTTAGATCACTGAAACCGAGGACGGCAATCAGGAGAAGGAGCGACAATGCTCGGGAATACCAGTGTCCAGCAGTGCCGAGGAAAGTCAACTAGACACCATGGCCGTCATTTTGAGCCAGAGAGGGGTTTAGATGCGTGTGCTGAGACCTGTGATGATGGCGTGTCAATCATCGCTGCAGCAATGATGGCCTGAAAAAAGCTAGTACACCGCATCGAGGGCCATACCTAACTGGCGCAGAAAGTCAAGAAAGCTCAGGGTGATGAAACAAGTCCATTAGACCTGGTCGCAACGCCGGTGGGTCTGCCACATGCGATAACAGAGTGTTTGTGATCTCATTTTACGTCCCTTCGACTGAGGTGTTCTTGTGTCGCCTATCATGGAAGTAAAGAGAGCGGGGAACGCTCCACCGATAATCAATTTACGGCGCAATTTGTTTACATATGATCCTCCTGCAGGACAAATGGGATCCGAAATACCGGGCATGTGCCAGAGGGCACTGTTACACTTCTGACATTTCACAATGCAGATGGGCAGTGATATGATCGAGGGCCCCGGGGCCGTGCAATGAATGCAGATCGTACCTTATGTAAATACTTCGACCCCGAAGAAAGGTCGTTGACCAGAGATTGCTTTTCGTAGGGGAAGTCGTGTCATCGTGAGATTTGAAGTGCATGCAAAGTATGTCGGATGGTAGAATGGCAATCACAAGGAACCTCCTTGATCAGTCGTGCCTCAGACATGCAGTTTTGGGTCAGCGGTTGCGCCGAGTGTAGGTGCGGCATGATGTCGCCGTGGTGAGCGATACGCTCAGGGGTTATTATGTAATGCGAACGATTGATCAGGCACGTCTGACCTGAACGGAGAATCGCGGATCCATTTTTGCCGAGATGTTAACATGGGGAAACTGTGACACGCAGAAAGGGGTTATTGGCCCGAGGATATGTTGTCTACTGAACCCACAGACAATGAAAGATCGTCTACTCACAATGTCCTCCTTTGCCGTCTTGGCAATCGCCAACCCCGTCGGTGTTGAAGTGACTGCAGTAGTGCTGTACAAGCTCCCAGGATGTAAGTTAAGCTGTGTAGCGGAAGACTGTGTGCCACCATCAATCACACGTACTCCAGACTAGTAATGTAGAAGTGTCACAGCTCCTGGGCTTGCTGGGCATCCCCACCCCTCCCGGGAATACTCTTGTTCGTTTCACCTGCAGCCCCAACCTGCAGGGTCTCAGTAATATTCTGGAATGTAACTGACTGTCGGACCGTGGAACAGTGGCATCAATGTCGGTTGCTCTCCTATCACTGTCATCGGATATTAAGGGTATATGCTTGTTTTGTTTCGTGTGGGATTTCTCGGAAGTAGGAGTGGAAGCATGTTTTTTGGGTTTTGATATGTGAACTACGGTGCCTTGTAGGGTATGCGTACGTGGAAGAACTCGCTCAGGCACGGCCGGCGTGACACGGATCTTGGACTTGCGACTCCATAAAGTATCATCGCAATAGAAACTGTGGGGGCGGATAAGACAGCAACAGTACGACCAATAGCTGAATTGAAATATCACCACGTATATTCTATATCAACTGAAGGCCTACCAACCAAGATGTGGAGTTGTGCGCATGCATCCACTGATCAGCAGAGTCTATCTCCGGTCTACGCAAACTGAGGGAATGACAGATAACACCTGCGATACCGATGCCTGTGCCAGGTGAGCATAGCTTAGACACTCCCTTAGCTAAGGGACGTTGGTTTCAGTCTGCTACCACTACGCCGCGTAGTAGGCACCTGCAGTCTGCATCAAGGTGTAAAATGCCCCTGAGTGCAAGTAAATAACCTCAAAGAAATTTGCATTGAAAAAATTTTGAAAACCGTATCATCTGATCATATAATCCCGAAGGTGTGCGTTTTTAATGGATCTGTGGCATTTATCAGCTTGTTTTCGGTCTAGAAGGGGAGTAATGAATGAAGATTGTACCTCGAGTACATCAGCTCCAAGAGGGTCTTTAGTCAAGATGGCTTTGCATTGCCATATGCCCAGTACATGTCACCCCTTCATGAGGCAGTGAGATGATGGCAATGATGGAGATGGAACGAGGAGTGGGGAATATTACATAACAAGATTGGAAATGTGGCAAGTCCTCCTTGGTAGGTCGCAGTCGGACGTCTTCGCCTGCCGAACTGTACGGTCTCACGGCACACTGCTTCACAGGTATGGCGAGTAAGCAATGATGCAGTCGCTGTTAGTGAGTTCAGGGGTTGGTCAAATTTGAAACGAAGTGTCTTACCGCTCAGGGGAACATCACGCCTCGACAATTGTCACATGATCAGGTACATCTGCCCCGTGACTTGCGTCTAGAATGGATGGTTGAGTATCTTGGAAAAATGTTCAACGGCGCAAGCACAAGAGGTATGGGAGGCTGTGGGTGAACAGTGATCTGTGATTCGCAAAAATGGTCAGTAAACGCCGTCAGAAGGTATAAAAACCCTCCATTGTCCATTCAAACCCACAAACAAGTAAAAGATCTTCTACTCACAAACATTTGAAATGTTCTTCCAACTCTCTGCATTCATCGTTACCTCCTTGGCGATGCTGGCAGCTGCCAGTCCCGTCGAACTCGCCACTCCCATTGAAGTCGTTGCGCGCGGTCAGCAGAACTGTGGCAATGGCAATGGCGTCTACTGCTGCAACAGTTCCCAGTCCGTAAGTTAGACAGTATTGCGCGGCACGACGCCCAGTGACATGTGCTCCAGGCTAGTAGTGTTCAAGTGACTTCGCTCCTTGGATGGTTGAATATCCCCGCGCCCTCCTCCTCGAACACCGTGGTTGGTTTTACCTGCAGCCCCATCGGAGGCGGCACGGGTGCAAACTGTGTCCAGCAGACCGTCTGCTGTTCAAACGTCTACTTCGTACGCTCCCTTGTTTCTAACGACCCAAAGTGTCTAATAGTTGTCCTGTAGAGCGGTGGTGTCAACGTCGGCTGCTCTCCTGTCGCTATCAGCGGATGAAGACAGAATTAAGTTTGGGGGGACAGAGGATGAGGTCTGCGCTTTTGGTTTGGATGAGAATATCTTCGCTGTAGGATAATTATTGTGAAAGTTCGATTTTGCTGTGGTAAACTGTGACACAATTATGATGTATGTCCTGCTGGATTAGCTCGTGTGTCAGATTGTGTGTCAGAAAGGTATCTAATCCAGGAAATTGGTCTGCCAAAAGAAAAAGTCGAACCAACTAGGTGTTCGGTACTGCCCGCGTCCGGGCCTTGCTCAATTTTCTGAGCTCTCAAGGACGTTCAATGCAATGATTAGGTTGAGCATAGGTATATCGTAGGTCAATTAAAGGTCTGCTTACATGGAAAATATGGATGATGAAGTGTTGGAAAGCATCCATTCCCCCCAATAAGCCTTCAGTCAGCTAGAACGGTTTACTAGGAGTGCCTACTTCTCGCCAAAAAGGTGTGTCTACTATAGCTGCTTTACACTGGGAAAGCGTCGATGCAAAGTACAGGATCCATCTACATATCTGGAATCAGTGATTGAGAATACGAAAAGCCCAGTCAAGCATACGCAATATTGGCTTAGGTTTCTTGGAGAAAATAGAAAGCAAGTTCCTAGCAGACAGAACTTCCCTATAGTGATTGTCGAGGGGACGTTAGAAAATTTGGATCGTGAAGCTTTGAAGATCGAGTTGATCAGAGTCATCGGATGAGATTCTCTACCATCACGAATTTGGCCGAAGAACTGTCTTGGTGAGTGGTGGGGGTGATACGGTCTATATGACGTTCAACGTTTGGTTCAATGTCTCCGCTAGGAGGCAGATCAAAGACTCAATGCATGGAAAACAGCTCGATTCAATATGTTTTGTCCTGTTTTGTCACGTGAAGTCTAGTGCAGTGGAGTTTCACCAGCGCTGGTCAATAGTATTGCGGCCCACTATGAGGAACTGCGATGAAAAAGTGACAGTCACTCATTCGAAGCGATACATGATGCACCCATGTATAGCCGGGTGATTTGTATGGAGCAGCAAGTCACTACTTCGCGAGTAACCAACCTACAAGTAGTCGAGGTTTCGCAAGGGAGGCCTGTGAGCTTGCCAGATCCACAAGCAAGTCCCTCGAAACAGGGATTAAATTACTTTCTAGTACTACCGACTACAGGATTTACCAAAAGACCTGAGAAGAAAATCATGATGGCAATAACACGTACTCCAGACTTCAATAGTAAGTATTATGTAAGGGTCGCAGCTCCTCAAGAATACTCTTGTTGGTTTTGATGTCCCATCTCTGCAGGGGGGTCAGACACGGGGACCAACTGCGAAGCGCAGAAAGTATGCTGCTCAAACGCTTACTTCAGAGGCAGTTTTATTTCAGAATATTCTGGAATGTGACTGACAGTAGAACGGTGGCATTACAGTAATGTTGGTTGCTCTCCTATCGTCGTCAAATGTGTGATTGAGGGTATATGCTCGTGTGGGATTTCTCGGCAGTAGGATGGTCACCATGGAAGTATGTTCTTTGGTTTCGATATGTGATGCTATTGTGACTACTGCCTTGTAGGGTATGCGTATACGTGTCGGAAAGGTCTATCCTTCGTATCAGTCGCACAGGAAGAACTCGCGCAGGCACGGCCGGCGTGACACGGATCTTGGACTTGCTACTCCATAAAGTGTCATCGCAATAGAACTGTGGTGACGGATAAGACGGCAATAGGACGACCAATAGTTGAATTGAAATATAACCACGTATATTCCATATCAACTGAAGGCCTACCAACCAAGATGGGGAATTGTACGCATGCATCCACTGATCGGCAGAGCCTATCCTTTGGTAACTCCCGTCCATGGGACAGCAAGTCAGATAGAACCACGTTCTTGAGCCTGCTCACCCTTGCGGAGACAGCTTAGTTTGCTTCTACAGTGGTGGCTTTGCATCGGGAAAGCGAAAGTGGGGGGGAAAGTGGGAGATGGTCTGAAAACTCATATCTGGGCAATCAGTAAGGACGCACGCAAACCGAGGGAATTGCAGATAACACCTGCGATACCAAAGCCTGTGACAGGTTAGCATAGCTTGGACCCTCCCTCAAGGGGCGTTGGTTTCAGTGTGCTACCACTACGCCGCCTAGGTGCCTGCAGTCTGCATCAACGTGTAAAATGCCCCTGAGTGTAAGCTGTATATAACCTTAAAAAAGATGTGCGCTGAAAAACGTAACATCTGATCATACAATCCAGAGGGCTTTATTGGACATTTGGCATTTGGCGGCTTGTTTTCGGTCAAGAGCGATTCTTGAAGGAGGGGAGCAATGAGTGAAGATTGTACCTCGAGCTAGCCAAGATGACTTTTGCACTGCCATATGGGGTGTGATGCCCGTACATGTCACCCCTTCACGAGGCAGTGAGATGATGGCGACGATGGAGATGGAACGAGGACATGTAAGAGCAGGGGTTATTAACAAGATTGGAAATCACAGGGAGAATGGCAAGTCCTCCTTGGTGGGTCGCATTCGGACATGAAGTTTGGTCTTCGCCTGCCGAACTGTAGGCACGGAACACTGCTTCCACGGGCCAGCTGTATGGCGGCTAGGCAATGATGTCGCTGTTAGTGAGCTCAGGGGTTGGTCAAAAACGCGAACACCACGCCTCGGCGACTGTCATAGGAACAGGTACATCTGGCCCGTGACTTCTGTCTAGAATGGACGGTCGAGTATCTATCTTGGAAAAATATTCAACGGCCCAAGCACCAAGAGGTATGGGAGGCTATGGGAGAACAGTGACCTGTGATTCACAAAAATAGTCAGTAAACACCGTCAGAAGGTATAAAAACCCTCCATTGTCCATTCAAACCCACAAACAAGTGAAAGATCATCCACTTACAAACATCTGAAATGTTCTTCCAACTCTCTGCGTTCATCATTACCTCCTTGGCGATGCTGGCAGCTGCCAGTCCCGTCGAACTCGCCACTCCTATTGAAGTCGTTGCGCGCGGTCAGCAGAACTGTGGCAATGGCAATGGCGTCTACTGCTGCAACAGTTCCCAGTCCGTAAGTTAGACAGTATTGCGCGGCACGACGCCCAGTGACATGTGCTCCAGGCTAGTAGTGTTCAAGTGACTTCGCTCCTTGGATGGTTGAATATCCCCGCGCCCTCCTCCTCGAACACCGTGGTTGGTTTTACCTGCAGCCCCATCGGAGGCGGCACGGGTGCAAACTGTGTCCAGCAGACCGTCTGCTGTTCAAACGTCTACTTCGTACGCTCCCTTGTTTCTAACGACCCAAAGTGTCTAATACTAGTTGTCCTGTAGAGCGGTGGCCTCAACGTCGGCTGCTCTCCTGTCGCTATCAGCGGATGAAGACAGAATTAAGTTCGGGGGGATCGAGGAGAGGTCTGCACTTTTGGTTTAGATGAGAATATCTCGGCTGTAGGAAAATCATCGTGGAAGTCAATTTTGCTGTGTTGGACTGGACTGTGGTACGACTACGATGTCCTGTAGGATTAGCTTGTGTGTTAGATTGTGTCGGAAACGTATCTATGTGATCCAAGAAATCGGGCTGCTAGCAAAACGAGTCGACCAGGTGGGCGCGACGCTGCCAGCGTCCGGGCCTTATTCAGCTTTCTGAGCCGTCCTGACAGCAGTGTTCAATACAATAAGGTTAAGCGCAGGTCAACTTAAGATCTGCTTACATGGAAAGTATGAATGATCAAGAGTTGGAAAGCATCTGTTCCCCCCATAAGCCTTCAGTCAGCGAGAACGGTTTTACTAGGAATACCAACTTCTCGCCAAAAAGGGTATGTCTACTGTAGCGGCTTTACACTGGGAAAGCGGCAATGCAAAGTGTAGGATCCATCTATCTGCAATCAGTGATTGAGAATACGAAAAGCCTAGTCAAGTATACGCAATATTGGCTTAGGTTCCTGAGAGAAAATAGAAAGCAGGTTCAACCTAGCAGATAGAACTTCCCTACAGTGATTGTCGAGGTGTTCATAGAAAATTTTGCATCGTGAAGTTCTGAAGATCGAGAGTTAGTCAGAGACAGAATCAGATGAGGATAAAGTACTCTCTACCATCTCGAATTTGGCCGAAGACACTAGGCTGTCTTGGTGACTGGTGGGGGTGATACGGTCACGGTGCGGAGTTGCACCGTGCAGGCTGGTCGGTATTGCGGCCCATTCACTGCGGAAACGAGTTTTTAATCAGGTCCGGGGATGGTCGGTTTAGTAGTGATAGCCGTACTATATCCGGGGTGTAGCAAATCGCAGTGGTACATCTGATTATAGTATCCCAGTATTCTCGTTTCCAAGCATAGCCCGGGGGGATTCGCAGACTTATCGCTATGGGAATTCCAATAATATTCGGATCGGATTCTAGTGTGATTATGGTGTATGTGCACTGAGTCGCGTCGTATTCATGCCAATAGTCTCTGCATTCCAGCCACGCTTTTCAGCATAGTAAGACCAGATTATATTCAGAATGATACTACGATCTGCTGCAGCGAATATTGCTTCGAAAATGGTTGCCCGCCCACCCACCCCCTGCACGCCATCCACGCTCTCCTCCTCCGCTACAGGTACCTGGTACTAGTACTTGTTGGTATGTACTCCCAGAGACACCCGACCAGTAGCGCGCAGCCTGGATTCCGGGCGGTGAGTCGCCAAGGTGAAACACGCGGGGAAACGCGCGGGTATCCTCACGTACCACAGACCCCACATGGTTTGGAATCCCAGAGACGTCTGTCCAGTAACGCGCAGCCTGGATCCCAGTCGATGAGTCGCGATGGTGAAATGCCGCGTGGGTATCCCCACGTACCACACACTCCACAAGGCCTCATACGCCCACCCACGTCGGGAAACGACGATCCTTTTGGATCTACGGCTGCTGGTCAACAAAGAGACCGCAGTGGTTCATCGGTCAGTACAAATTGGTTGTTGGTATCACTGTACTCACCTTGTCTCATCAATCTTGATGAATATTAGCTTTTTCCCGGGGTTTCCTTCCATGACAGGGAAGACCAACCAAGTCCTATGGATGGAGAAGGCTCGCACGAAGGCTATCCCTATCTAGGAGGGGGTCAATCCAATCAACCTCATAACTATATGTCATACCGAGAGAATGACCAGACACGCGAGTACACACCCTTCCCATACAGCGCGAGATCTTCCCGTGGACATTCCATTGGCCAAAGTCGTGATCAAACTCCGATGGAAGACTATCAGAATATAATCTACTCAGCATCTCGTTCTCGGAGTGCATCCCACTTTGGGGACCAACCTGGCTCTGGGTACGAGAGCGACACTCCTCAGAGTCTGCACGCTATGATTGCCCAGTTGACGAACGCTGTCAAAAACCTCAGTGACGCACAAACAAGATTCGAAGAAGAACTTAGTTCTATCAGGGAAGCGACTCAGTCCCTCACTGCGTGTTTCAATACCAATGAGGGTGCCATTGAAGAACTCCGCGAGAAACTTGAGGGTCAACAGAAAAAAACCTCGTCAAAAACAAGCTCCAATGATCACACTATTGTTAAAGTACGTATCAGCAATGAATCTGGATCAAAACCACGACTCACAGATGACAATTCCAGTCCATCATCCAGCCGCTTTTCTGTCAATTGTGTGGAATAGACTGTGACAGTAACAGGAACCAACGCGTAGTGGCGCTTGCTCTGATCAAGCCACTTGATGGCGAACAGCCCTTCGAGTTGACAGCCGAAGGCACATGTGTTTGGCACCCCGTCTGGCGCGGTCAAGTTGATGATGATATAAATGCCAGATTCATCAAGGAAGTGGCGGAACGTGCGTATAATAACGAAAAGGTGTCGTCAAATATCTGTTGGCGTGCAAAATTTGAAGTGGGTGCTCACCTGTGAAACAATAGAGTCAAAGGGACGAGACCCAAACGAAAACAATCCCTGACAAGTCCTTCACCCTTGCGATAATTAAAGATTGCGCTAAGACGTACTTCCGAAGCATCCATAAGCGTGCAAAAGAGCTTGACGAGGGCGCCCTCAAGCTCACGATGAGGCTGGAACATAATCGCCAGCGAGGGCGGCGTATCACAGTAAGCAATGTACTGCTGTCAAACAAGGAAACCCCACCTAATGTGTCCTAGGTTGCTGCTGCTTGACGCAAAGCAGCCCAGCAATACGACAATGACTTGGGCCTCCCAGGCGCGTCAGCACTCATCGATACTGACCTTGGATCTGACATTCTCACCTGTAATGACGACGATGGTGCAGATACGTTGGCTCGAAGGCGAGATGCAGAAGCGGCAAGACCGCAAACAAGGTTGTAGGTCATGCCTGGCGATCAATTGATGTGAGCCATTACTAGTGTAAGATTTGCGTGGCGGAAGTAACTCACCAGAATATTCTTGCTTATTAGTATGTGGCATTTTTGCGTTGGCTCAGCTGGCGTGCGATGAACCAGCAGAAACAACCCAGCTCGAGCGACCGTGCGGATCAACAACCAACCCGCAAGCGCCCCAGGACTACCAAAACGTCGCACAAGAAAGTCTTCAATGTCGCTCCGAAGTATTTGAATCGTGGTCCTCCACCAAAAAAGGCCACGATCTTCACGGCAATGGCAGATGAGACATGGCGCAAAGAAAACCCAGAGGTGGCCACTCTTGAGGGTGTCGCTTGGCTGGAAGGGTTCTATTGCCGCTTGAAGGAAGATGAACTCTGTGCAGCCGATGCCGAATACCTGAAGGAGTTGGATCAGTGGCTCAAGATGTTAAAAACGACTCATGAAGATGGGGCATTCGATGACGAGGATGAAGACATGTGAATAGCCTCAGCTGGCTGTTCCTTCCCGTGGTAAGGCATGTTGGAGAGTTAGGAGCGTTTTGTTGATGCATTAATCGTCCCCTCACGCTTAATTTACCACCAATACACTAATTTGTGAATGTCTCTACTTGAAGTCTTGTTACTGCTGTAATAAATGTTATATGACGTGTTGTAAACCAACAACACTACATACCTTTGCCAGATCTATCGTTGCCCATACCTTCCGCTGACCCTCTCCAACTGATACAACTGTCAGTCCCAACAAGTTAGCTATCCAGTCTAAGTCTACAAAAGAAGGAAGTCGTGATTCTTGTGTTTGGTATTCCCCAATCTCCCATAAGCGGACGTTCAAAGCAGGACTTCAAGTGATGGTCACCTGATACTCCCACATAAATACCCTGATTAGAGGGCAATCCGACCAAACCTGCAGGGTGCTAAGACTTATCGGAGTTTGAATGGGACTTATGGGACTTACCTTGTAAGGTAGGCCTTTTCCACAGCTCGCGGTGGGTTGTCCTGGCTGCACCGTGTCGT